>OJNP01000839.1_pt1 | contig 18585 bp, 15 predicted proteins | sample 1597921 | NCBI WGS metagenome assembly OJNP01 (sample SAMN01915213, study PRJEB22387) | human gut metagenome | isolation source: stool | host: Homo sapiens | place: USA | reverse complement strand
ATTTACACAAAAGCACTATTACCGCAATAGGCACAAGCCAAAAAAGCGGATGGTATGTAAATGCCTTTGCTATATCAAGGTGTAAAAATGCCATCCATGCCCTCGACATACCACAGCCTGCACATGATATTCCGGTGATGAACTTAATGGGGCATGTGATGCCTATCGACTCCATAGCTATGTAAAGTACCACTACGGCTGTGACAGCACATATGAGCTCTTTTCTTTTATTATTTCTTTTATTGTCCATACAAATGTTATCTCAAAAAGTATGCACTGTAAGGTGGCAGCTCAAGGCCACCGTTTAAAGTAACCTGCTCACCTGTAATCAGGTCTGTTGCATCCCCCTTTCCCATATCAAAGCCTGCGAAAAACGGCTGGTCTGCAGCATTGATGCACACGAATACCCTTTCGCCATCACATTCACGACCAAAAACACACTGGCCGTTTGTGAGCACAACCGAATAGAAATTACCGTAACACAGTGCCTTTGACTGCTTCTTTGCCTCTGTAAGCTTTGAAATCCACTCAGTCAGTTCATTCCACTGTGGCGCTTCAAAGCATGCCCTAAGCGCCGGGTCACCGTCTTCTTTTTTTGCCTTCTCTCCCCACTCACTGCCATAGTATACGCAAGGGATGCCCGGCATACCAAATGCAAGTGCATAGATTAGTGGCAGATGCTTTTCATTGGTCAGTATGCTTGCCACTCTTGTCACATCATGATTGTCCACAAATGACAGGAGGTGCTTACCCTTGTAGAGAGTCCATTGCTCCGGTCCGAACTGTCTGAGAAGCGAATGATTTATCTCAAACATATTCATGGAATTAAAGCTCGAGTACAGACCCTTATAGCACTCATAGTTCGTTACCGAGTGAAGCATCGCATCATTCATAATCTGGTTGTAGTCACCATGCAGTGTCTCTCCCACCAGGAAGAAATCCGGCTTTAGTGAGTCGCAGAACTCCCTTAGTCTTCTGATGAAATCATGGTCGAGGCAGTATGCCACATCAAGTCTCAGCCCGTCTATATCAAACTCGTCTACCCAGCCCTTTATCGCTGAAAAGATATGCTGGATTACATCCTCATTTCTCAGATTAAGCTTGACCAAATCATAGTTTCCTTCCCAGCCCTCGTACCACAATCCATCATTATAGTTTGAGTTGCCGTCAAAGGCTATACGGCCAAACCAGTTTACATATGGTGAGCTTTCTCTGTTTTTAAGCACATCCTGGAACGCCCAAAAACCTCTTCCCACATGATTGAACACACCATCCAGCACCACCCTTATGCCGTCCTTGTGCAGATTATCACAGACCTGTGCGAAGTCCTCATTTGTGCCAAGCCTTGTGTCTATTTTTGTATAATCCCTTGTATTATATCCGTGTGTATCAGATTCAAACACCGGTGAAAAATAGATTGCATCTGCCCCAAGCTTTTTGATATGAGGTATCCAGTCATTCACTTTCAAAATTCTGTGCTCCAAAACACCATCATTCTCAAATGGTGCCCCACAGAAGCCTAACGGATAAATCTGATAAAATACGCTTTCATATGCCCACATTATTTTGTCCTCCTTGATAGTTGTGTAGTGGTTTTGTACCTGTTATCTATTATACACAATTATTTACTTATATGCTACATTTTTTTGTTACTTTTTACCTGTATTAAGTATTTTGTTACCTTGTATAATTAAATTTCTAATAGAAATTCCTGTAGACAACACATGCAATAACCACATGGATAAAGAAAATAAGCGGCATCCCCTTTACAAAATACCAATGCTTTGTCTTGTGCCTGAAGGCATACATCCCAGCCCAGGTACCGGCGCTTCCGCCCAGCAGGCTGAGCCCAAATAATGTCTTCTCCGGGATGCGCCATGCGTGTGCCTTGGCCTTACACTTGTCAATTCCCATCGCAGCAAAGCCTGCTATATTCATAAGAAGCAGATAAATCAGAAAAATTTTCATATAAATAATGCTCCATTCTATTACTCCGCACATAAATTTACAAATATATAAACATATCTGCATATATTAATAAGTCCACAAAAAACAATAGCCCAGCCTTTAAAGGCCGGGCCATAAATTAATTATTAATTCTTAGCTTTTTTAGAAACCTTAGCCGGTGCAGCCGCCTGCTTTTTGATGGCGCTCTTGCCCAGATAAAGCTTCATCACATACCACAGCTCTGTAGCGATGCAGATTGAAGAATATGTTCCGCAAAGCACACCTACCATGAGTGGTAATGAGAACTCTCTGATCGATGTATGACCAAAGATAAAGAGTAACAATACCATAACAAATGTAGTAAGCGAAGTATTGATGCTTCGTGAAAGTGTCTGTGTAAGGGACTCGTTTGCTATATCAGCAAGCTCATCTGCTGAGTACTTCTTGATACCGTGAAGGTTCTCACGGATACGGTCAAAGATAACGATTGTATCGTTGACTGAGTAACCTACGATTGTAAGTATACATGCGATAAACGTACTGCCGACTGAGATTCTGATAAGTGCATATGCTGTGACAACAACAAGCACATCATGTACCAGCGCAAGGATAGCACTTGAAGCAAATCTGATATCCTTGAATCTGAACCAGATATATAACAGCATGAAAATACATGAAATAATAACTGCCTTTACAGCGTTTGCTCTCATCTCTCCACTGATTGTTGAGCTGATACTCTGAGTCTCTATAGTTGATGCATCAACATTGAAATCCTTCTCAAGAAGAGCTGCGAGATCCTGTCTCTCATCGAGTGAAAGTGTACGTGTCTTTAATGTGACATCATGGCTGCCCTGAACTGTAGTAACCTGCACTGCACTATTGCCAAGGAGCTTTGATACTGAAGGCACGATGTCCTTCTCAACCTCTGCTGCTGTATAATCCTTGCCAAAGTCTGCTGTGGTTGATGTACCACCTACGAACTCAAGGCTGTAGTTTAATGCATTGCCGCTTGTAGCACCGAAATAAATCATGCCGCCGATACCTGCAAGTATGACTACACCTGAGATAACAAAGTATTTGACTCTGTTTTGTACAAATCTGATAACCTTTCTCTTCTTTGCCTTGCCGTAGAACTTCTCAGCTCTGACACCAACACCGTAAAATGCTCTTGTAAGGTATTTTGCAATAAAAAGAGCTGTAAACAGTGACAGAATAATTGAAATCATAAGTGTGTATGCAAAGCCCTTTACTGTACCTGAACCGAGCACCATAAGCACAAGTGCTGCGATAAAGGTTGTAACCTGTCCATCGAGGATGGCTGAAAGAGCCTTCTTGTAGCCCTCATTTACTGCAGCAAGCACTGATTTGCCACCTGCGATTTCCTCACGGATACGGGCAAATACGATAACGTTTGCATCTACTGCCATACCGATACCAAGGATGATACCCGCGATACCCGGCAGTGTAAGTGTAATCTCAAACCAGTAAATAAACAGTACTGTAAGCATTGAGTAGAGTGCAAGTCCGATAGATGCAACCACACCGAGTATACCATAGAGCACAATCATGAATATCATGATTAAGATAATTCCGATAATTGCAGCCTTTACTGCATTTGTGAGCGCTGTTCCACCGAGCTGTGCGCCAACAACATTTGACTCTAACTCCTCGAGCTGGAGGTTGATGGCTCCGACACGGATAAATGTTGCAAGGCTTGTTGCCTCGTCGTAATCCTTCATTCCGTTGATTACACAGTTACCATCTGAGATAACGGCGCTTACTGTAGGAACGCTGATGAAATGATCATCATAGTATATACCGATTGACTGTCCTGCATCCTTTGCCTTCTTTGTGGCATCTGCCCATGTGTCAATAGCCTTATCCTTGAGCTTTAATGAAACAACAGGCTCCTTGGTTGATGTAGATGATGACTGGTCATACTGGGCGCTTGCATCCTTTACATCGTTACCATCGAGGATAACTGAACCATTGGCCTTTAAGGTGTCAATATCATAGTTGAGCTTGTAGCCGCCCTCAACCGATGTGTCCTGTGTATAGTTGGCATTTCCGTCACTGTCATACTGGGCGATGAAGTACAGTGATCCCGGACTTCCAAGATCCTCGAGTACCTTGTTAGGGTCGTCAACACCCGGAATCTCTACAGTGATACGGTCATCCCCGCTCTTGTATACAGAGTACTCTGTTGTGTAGCTCTCTGCACGCTCCTCGAGCTTTGCGATAGTATCATTTACATCCTTGTCTGAAGGATTCTTGTCCTTGATATGGTAGGTGATTGAAACACCACCTGAGAGGTCGAGACCAAGCTTGATATTCTGATAATCCTTATCCTTGGTGCTCTCACCATTAGCAGTTGCCTCCTGCTTTTGCTTTGTGTCGGTGATTACTGCAGTGGAATACCAGCCCAGCAAGCCGATACAAATGACTGCCACAAGGATAATCACCCAACTCTTTCCTTTTTTCATTTTCTTATACCTTCCTGTCATTTTGCTACCATCCATATAAGTATACAGATGGCAAATATATTCGCACACGGGTCACAAATACCGCTATCCGTTTCCCGTGACAAATTCAAATTATTGTGCATCATCTGCCATATCAGCCTCTGCTGCCTTAATCATGATAGCGCACTCTATACGCTTCTTCTGCAGCTCGCAGCCTAAATCATAGGCATCAGTGATTGTGCCGTGGAAGTTGTATGAGTTGGCGGCACAGCCACCGCTGCAATAGAATCTGGCAAAACAGTTGCGACATTTTTCCTTGGCATAAACATTACAGCACTTAAACTCATCCTGGATGTCAGTTGCCTTGATGCCATCCCAGACATTACCCATAAGGAAGTCCTCATTGCCCACAAACTGATGGCATGGATATAAATCTCCCCATGGAGTCACTGCCAGGTACTCTGTTCCTGAGCCACAGCCGGAAAGACGCTTATATACACAAGGTCCTCCCTCTAAATCTATCATAAAATGGAAGAAATTGAAGCCGTTTCCTGCCTTGTTTCTCTTTACCATCTCTGCTGCAAGTCTGTCGTACTCATCAAAGAGCACAGGTAAATCAGAGTCCTTAAGTGCATACTCATCTGTAGACTGTGCCACTACAGGCTCAACCGAAATCTGCTTAAAACCTAAATCAGCCAGATGAAGCACATCCTTTGAAAAATCAGTATTGAAATGTGTGTATGTACCTCTCACATAGTACTTGTCCTGATGTCTGCTCTCTGCAAACTTCTGAAATTTCGGAACAATAAGGTCATAGCTGCCAGCACCCTTTCTGAAAGGTCTCATGCGGTCATGAACCTCCTTGCGTCCGTCTATACTAAGAACTACATTGTCCATCTCTTTGTTGGCGAACTCCATAATCTCGTCATTCAAGAGCACACCGTTTGTGGTGAGTGTGAACCTGAAATGCTTGTCATGAAGCTTCTCCTGCTCTCTTCCATATGCCACAAGCTGCTTCACCACATCCCAGTTCATAAGAGGCTCTCCTCCAAAGAAGTCTACCTCTAAGTTTCTTCTGCTGCCTGAATTGGCAATCAAGAAATCAAGTGCCTGTTTTCCGGTCTCATAGCTCATGAGAGCTCGTCTGCCGTGATACTCACCCTCCTCTGCAAAACAATATCTGCAGGCAAGGTTGCAGTCGTGCGCTATGTGAAGGCAAAGTGCCTTTACAACTGTCTGGCGCTTCTTGAAATCTATGATACGTTCTTTGTATGTATCTTCTGTGAAGAGCTCTTCATTATCCTTAAGCTCATTTACTTCCTGTATTGCTTCTTCTATCTCCGTCTGTGGATACCTGTCCACAAGCTTTTCAATAATCTCCTTAGCTGAGTTGTCCTCAAACAGCTCAATAACGTCATATGTGACATCATCCACCACATGGATTGCGCCACTGTTGACATCTAAGACAATATTATAGCCGTTGTTCTTGTACTGATGAACCACTACAATATTCCTCTCTTTCTATACACATTTTAAAATTACCACTGCGAAAAGAGTGTGCACCTATCAGCGCACACTCTTTAAATCCGCTTCACCTATGACTATTTGTACTGCTCACAAGTCTGGTTTCCAACTGTACAAGATGTCTTGCAAGCTGACTGGCATGATGTCTGGCACTCGCCACATCCGCCCTTTTTAACAGTGTTCTGTAATTTTCTTGTATTTAATGTCTTTACGTGTTTCATTTTTATCTCCTTTTCATTTAACGATGTCTCATTGACACATCATATTTGCTTTCAACATTATATCACAGCATTATCAATATGAAAAGTCCTTTTTTAGCGAAAAACAAGCGCTGAAAACATTACCAGAAGGAGTATTATCAAAAGCTCGAAAATATTTTTGGATTCACCTATATCTATGACCACTGTTGCTATCACATACGTTATCCAGTATGCTACGACCGTCACCCTGATAAAACGTCTGCGGTGAAAGCAGCATTTGAGCAAAAATCCGCCCACAAGCCCCACCACTATATTGACCGCCATGGCAAGTGCAAACTTTATCCACTCCGCCATGTCGACAAAGCACTGTACTATAGAAAGTATGATAAGGCACAAAAGCGCCGTAAGATGCATAATACATATTGTTATCACAGGACCTTTGATTTTTCTCCACATAAAAACGCCCTCCACACATCATATATATGTGCAAAGGGCGGTAATTATTCATATATGAAATTCATTCGTGATTACAGCTCACAGTTATTAACTGTTCTAGGGAATGGGATAACGTCACGGATATTGCCCATGCCGGTAAGATACATTACGCATCTCTCAAAGCCCAATCCAAAGCCTGCATGTCTTGCAGAGCCGTATTTTCTTAAGTCCAGGTAGAACTTGTAATCATCCTCTGAAAGTCCAAGCTCATTTATTCTGGCAAGAAGCTTGTCATAGTCATCCTCTCTCTGGCTTCCACCGATGATTTCTCCGATTCCCGGTACAAGACAGTCAACTGCTGCAACGGTCTTTCCGTCATCATTCAGCTTCATGTAGAAGGCCTTTATCTCCTTCGGATAATCTGTGACAAATACAGGGCGCTTGTAAATCTGCTCTGTAAGGTATCTCTCATGCTCTGTCTGTAAATCACAGCCCCATGATACCTTGTAATCAAACTTGTCATTGTGCTTTGAAAGGATGTCGATAGCCTCTGTGTATGTCACACGGGCAAAATCATTTTCAACAACATTTCTTAATCTGTCAAGGAGTCCCTTGTCCACGAAATTGTTGAAAAATGCCATCTCCTCAGGTGCATTTTCAAGCACATAGTTGATAACATACTTGAGCATGCTCTCTGCAAGCATCATATCATCCTCAAGGTCTGCAAAAGCAATCTCAGGCTCAATCATCCAGAACTCTGCCGCATGACGTGTAGTGTTTGAATTCTCCGCACGGAAGGTAGGTCCGAAGGTGTAGATATTCTTGAATGCCATAGCATATGTCTCGCCGTTTAACTGTCCTGAAACAGTAAGGTTGGTAGGCTTATTAAAGAAATCCTTTGAGAAATCCACCTTTCCATCCTCTGTCATAGGGAGATTGTTCAAATCAAGTGTGGTCACCTGGAACATCTCTCCTGCACCCTCACAGTCACTTCCTGTGATAAGCGGTGTGTGCACGTACACAAAATCCCTCTCCTGGAAGAATTTGTGAATAGCGTATGCGCAGAGTGAGCGCACTCTGAAAACTGCCTCAAAAGTATTGGTACGAGGTCTTAAGTGTGAGATTGTACGAAGATACTCAAATGTATGTCTCTTCTTCTGCAGAGGATAATCCGGTGTGGATGCTCCCTCAACAGTCACCTCTGCGGCCTGAATCTCAAATGGCTGCTTTGCATCCGGAGTGAGCACAAGTGTACCTCTTACGATAATTGCAGCTCCGACATTGATCTTGCCAACCTCATCATAGTTGTCTAAGCCATTTCCGTATACAACCTGGATTGGCTCAAAAAATGTACCGTCGTTTACCACGATAAATCCAAAATTCTTTGAATTACGATTGCTTCTGACCCATCCTCCGATAGTCACCTCTTTGTCAGCGAATTTGTCCTTGTTGCGGAAAATCTCGCGTATGTTTGTAAGTTCCATTATCTAATCCTCCATTTAAGCTGCCTGCGCATCACCACAGACAGCATATTTATCGTTATTATTCGGCATCCGCGCTGCCACTTGAAGTATCCGGCGCTGCACTGCCATCCTCAAATGTCACATTTGCTTTCTCTGTTACTGTATCGATAGCCTTGTTTACAAGGTACTGGTTCTTAAGGTATGTCTTTCCCTCATCCTTGTGTCCGCTTCCAAAGTACTTATATACTTCATCCGCCTTGCTGAACTGGCCATTGCTGGCTGATACGATGTAATCCACATAGCTGTTGAAGGTATCATCATCCATCTTGATATTTTCCTTCTCAGCTATAAGCCCAAAGATGAACTCTGTCTTTATCTGGTCTGTCAGATTCTCCTTCCACTTCTCTGTGGCCTGATCCACTGTCATGTTGTAGTTGGACTTTAAATATTTCTTAAGTGTCTGTCCATCCTTGACATTTTCCTTGGTAAAGGAAGCGATATACTCATTGAGTCTCGCCTGTAAATACTCATCAGGAATCTCGACTGTGCTGTTTTCAATCATGTAGCTCTTTATCTTGTCCACCTCAGCGCTGTAGAGCTGCTTATTCAAATCCTTTTCAATCTGTGTGCTAAGCTGGGCATTTGTTGTCACTCCGGCCTTTCCAAACACTGTGTTGACCTGCTCGTCTGTCATATCAGCAAGTGCAACAGGATCTGCTGAGTAAATGCCCTTTACTGTATACTCAAATGTAACTGTCTGTCCGTTTAGGTCATCTTTGCCATAATCCTCAGGGAATGTCACGTCACCCTTAACCTTGTCGCCCACCTTCGCGCCGATTAAAGGCTTTGTAAATCCATCGATAAAGGATGAACCGCCGACCTGGCTGTTGTTTGTCACATCAAGCAGCACATCTGTAGCTGAGCCACCATCAAATGCTTTGCCATCCTTATATCCTGTGTAATCAACCTTGACATAATCGCCATCTGCAACTGTATCACGATCAGTAACCTGCTTGTACGCATCTGCACCATATGACTGAAGCACATTGGTCAGATATGTCTGCTTTGCTGTATCGTTTATCTCATAATCGTTTGAGACAGTAATTGCAACACCTGAATAGTCTGCAAGCTTTGTAACCTGCTTTGCGTAGTCTATGTCAAACTGTCCGCTTCGCATCGTCTCGGTGCCGGCCTCTGTTGCGCTCTTTGAGCCATCCTTTTTGCTCTTGCCGCTTATTACAGCAACAAGCGCAATAATTGCCACGATAAGTGCAATCACAATCACTGCTATGACTGCCTTCTTACCTGTATTCTTCTTCTCACTCATTGAAATCCTCCTGAAATCTGTAAGTCATGTTATTTATATGTATAATGCCCTGCCACGGCAAAAAACACGTTCACAAAGCACCACACCTGTCTACAATATCACATATCAGACTAAATTACAACGAGTGAAAATTTCTTTATCTTTGCACAGCTCTTTAGAGCCTTCCATGATACCCTCAACCCACGAATATGTTACGTATCTTCTCCAGCCATCAACCAGAAGAGCAATTTTCTTCATTAATAAATACCCATTTGCGTCTTCTAAAGACTTTTTCCAAAATATAGTTCCAGTATACTACGGTTTTACCTATTCTTGCAATAAAGATTGATTTTTTTTAGCATATTTGATAGAATTAATTTAAATAAGCAAATTTTTAGGAGGGATACGTTTTGAATCCAGCATTAATCGTACTTATTGTTATCGCAGTAGTGCTTGTGGTAGCATTTATAGTATTAACAATCCTCGGTAAAAAAGCACAAAAAAGAAAGGAAGAGCAGGACGAGCAGATAGCTGCTGCATCACAGACCGTCAACATGCTAATCATTGACAAAAAGCGTATGAAGCTAAAGGATGCCGGTCTCCCACAGCAGATTATTGAGCAGACACCAAAGCTTATGCGCCGCTCAAAGCTGCCTGTTGTCAAGGCCAAGGTCGGACCAAGAGTCATGACTCTTATAGCAGACGAGCAGATCTTTGATGAGATTCCTTTAAAGAAAGAGGTTAAGGCTTCTGTCAGCGGTATATACATCACAGCTGTCCGCGGTATCAGAGGACCTCTTGAGAAGCCTAAGAAGAAAAAAGGCTTCCGTGCAAGAATGGCAGAAAACTACAGCAAGGCCAACGAACAGCTCAAGGCTGAGGAGGCTGCAAAGGCTGAAAGAAAAGCTGCTAAAGAGGCTGCTAAAAAAGCAAAAAAGAAATAATATCATGATTTTAATTTTCATGTACATAAACAGAGCATGTGGGATGGCATTCATCCTCACATGCTCTGTTTTTTATATGCTTTATATATTTTTTACCCCCATAGGCCTGGCAGACTTTTATGCAATTTTGACTGCTGCGCCTTTTTTCTTCACAGTTATATTGATGTGACAGTCACCTACAAATTCATAGTTGACATCAAGTGCATACTTTACCTCTGCCCTTATCTCGTCCTCAGTCTCCTTTACCTCTATGCTTGTGGCATCAATACCTATCTGGATACTTCCAAACGGTGTATAATAATATGTCAGGTTTTTCTTTCCCTTCTCAAATATCATATGTACACTCATAGGTCCCTTGCGGGTGAACTCAAGATAATTGTCATTGAATTTAAGCATATTTTTGAGTGTCTGGGTCTCACCCTCCATTATTTCCTCAAAAAGCACATAGTGCTTGTTATTTCTTATATAATACTCTCCCGGGGCAATCACCTCTACCGCATCAGACTGCTGGTCCGGTGCGAGCTGCAGGCCCTTTAATGATACTACTACATCCTTTGTCATTTCTTTCTCCTTATCCTCTTGCATATTTAAATTAATTCGTAACTGTTCAGTACCTTCACAGTTGTAAGCCGCATATTTCTTTTCTGAATAGTTACATCAATTCACTCTTTAATAATTTATCATTACATATTTTCTTATAATACATTTTTCAGCATGAATATACTAACTGTTTTATCTGAAAATATCAAGGATTTTTAGTTTTATTTCATATTTTCCGCTGTCAAACACACTCTCATACTCATCCGGTGTGAGCACCTCCTTAAGATTTTCCTTTGCATCATCATCCACCACCTCATACACACTGCCCCTGAAGCACATATTTGGATACAGCACGCACCACCAGTTATGACCAGCTCCATCGCCCAGTGTTATTTCAAGCGCCTCATAATTTCCCGCCGGAAATGTATAGTCCCCATACGTCTTTTCCGGGAAATCGGTGTGTGTAAGCTCTGCCGATGCGCCATATGTAAAGCCGTTTGCTGCAAGCGTCTCCTTTGATACCGCTATTATTTCGTCCATATGGTCATTTACTGTGGCTCTGGTTTCTTCGATATTTTCGCACTCCAGCAGATATGGCTCTATGTAAGCCCCCACTGCATCGCGCACCTGCTTTTTCACATTCTGGTCTGCTTCACTGTCACTGTTTGCCAGCACGTGGAAACGCAGGATTTTGCCGGCGATGGATTTTTGCATGTCGGCTGTACACGCTATACTATTGGTGTTTGCGGCAGGTGTATGATTTTTTGCAGCTATCGCTGCCGTAATGGATATTATTGCTATGGTTGTTATTATTATTTTCTTTCTCATGTAAACAAGTATTGCCTTATTTGAAAAAATTATTCATCCTTTTTGAAATTTTTACCATGCTCCATGAATTTCATTCGTATAGTCATCCAATAAGGTGCCAAGTGTAATTATCGGTTCCCCATCCTCATGATTCTCCTTATTCATTTTCTGCTCATAATAATCACCCATGTTATCAAAGATATCGTTTATATCATCTGCTATGCACACATATGTGTTTCTCGGAAATTTTTTGGATGTCTTGCAGTATTCCATGAAGCTTGCATAAGCTGCTTTATCATTTCTAAGTGTTTTTCCTATTAAAATCACCTTCAAATGATTGGTATCGGCTTTCTGTGACAGCCGATCCTCGAAGCTGTCCACGGCTGTTTTGATATCATATGCATATTCCGGTTCGTATGATTTGTCCATGTTATAGTAGAACTCTATATATCCGCTATTTTCATTTGTCGAAACATCTCTGTGGCTAACATATGCTTTGTTATCAGTTACTTCTTTATCGGTTATTTCGTCAGTATCTACAGCTACAACATCCACCGCCGCAAGTGTCGGAAAACAGCGCTCCTCAAGTTCCACTGCACTGCAGCCGGTGAGCATAAGACCTATCGTCAGCACTACTATGACCGGTATCGCTATGCACATTAAAAATCCAAGATATTTTTTCACGATTTCATCTCCACTTTCAAGAATATATGCTAAGGTCACTGTGACTGCTATGACAAAAATGATGCACCAGCTTCTCATAGTGCTCTTTTCCTTGTCATGACTTTTCTGTCTGTCAGAGCCAAATTGCTTATTGCTACAAGAATGCCGGTTTTTATTAAATGTAAATATAATTTTCCCCGTATTTTCAGCAAAATTCTCACATCTTAAAACCGCATAATAAAGGCTCATATTGAGTACTGAAAACAGCGTGAAAAACCACACCGACAGCATCAGTGCATCTGCCCTCTTAAAGAAGCTTCCCTTTATCTGCACATCACTCATCAGTACGACAGCCGGAAACTCGATTTCTGACAATGAATATTTTCCGAAGCTCCCAAGCAATACTGCATACAATAAAAAAAGAATGCCTGCATATGTGAATATTGCTTTACTCACACTCCCTCGTATCTGTGAGGCAGTGCGCTCCCTTACAAACAGTATATTGAACACGGAAATGGATGCTGCAAACACATAGTATGCGCCCGCAAATATATCCGCTATGCCAAAGTCCACACCGACTCTGTCCTTAATCATCAGATAGTCTAATCTCATATCCGATAGCGCAAACAAAAGCATAGCAGCAAGCGGTATCAGCACAAAGAAAAATACTACCTCGTATACCCTGGCACGGCACTCCACTCCGCCACTTAGCGCATAAGCGCACACTGCCATTATCACAAGAAGTACAACTGTAAATGACTCATCCGGTATAAGGCTGTCACGTATCAGCTTTACAAATATCCATGCAAGAAATGCGGCCTGTGACAGTTCGTATATCACAATAATTAAATCATAAATTAACATTTTTGCATGTGCTGTTTTACCAAAGCTTCTGTCATATATACTTTTTTTCTGTTCTCGTACCTCGCTTACTATCCACATAAATAGCCATGCCATGAAAACACCAAGTGCGATTGAGATAAAAGCATACTTTCCAAGCTTCGCCAGATTGTTTGGAAGCACCAGTGTGCCGACTCCAAGCAGGTTAAAGACGTATAGCCTGTATAGCTGGTGGGGCGATATGCTTTCGTTTTGTGCAAATGTGTAGCTTGTGCTCATATTTTTAGTCATCCTTATTTCCTTTCAGCTTTCTGCACTCCTTTTCCCTTGCAAATACAGGCCGCCTCCATAGTCTGCGAAGCGGAAATCGTATAATACTGTCCTTTTCATCCTCGCCACCTGTCAGCTCGCTGCCCACAAATGGCATCATGTATGGGTAACCACAGCTTTTGAGCTTTGCGAGATGCAAAAGTATCACCATCAGACTTATTAAAAATCCAAAGTATCCAAGCCATGCCGACATAATTATTACAGCGAATTTGAGTATCCTAAATGAAAATGCAAACTCCTCACTCGGTATGGCAAACGAGCAGAGTGCGGTGAATGCAACCAGGATGACCACTATAGGGCTTACTAAATTTGCATCCACTGCTGCCTGTCCGATTATGAGGCCTCCGACTATGCCTATCGTATTTCCCATGGCTCCGGGAAGTCTTATGCCGGCTTCGCGAAGCAGTTCAAAGGACAGCTCCATCATGAGCACCTCTATGAGCTGTGGAAATGGGCAGCCGAGTCTTGCTTCATAAAACGCCAGTATGAGTGGTGTCGGCAGTATCTGTGTATGAAAATTTGTGACCGCCAGATAAAGCCCCGGCAATGTAAATGACATAAAGGCTGCCACGTACCTTATCAATCTGGCAAAGCTTGCCGCTATCGTTCTGTTATAGTAATCATCTGCGGTTTTTAAAAAATTGTTCATGGTGGTTGGCAGTATTATTGCTATCGGTGAATTATCGCACAGCACCACCACCCGCCCCTCCAGGAGCGCATTTACCGCCACGTCCGGCCGCTTTGTGGTCTGAAGCTGTGGGAACGGTGAATACCATTTTGCCTCAGCAAACTGTTCAAGAACTCCCGAGTCACCCACATGGTCTATCACATAGCTGTCCAGATTCTTTTCCACTTCCTCTACAAGCCCCGGTTTTACGAGGTCTCTCACATACAATATGTCCACATTGCTGTGTCCGCGAAGCCCCTTTTTCACCTCTTTACACTTTAAGCGAGTGCTCCTTAACCTGCGCCTGATAAGTGCAGTATTTATCTTTATTGAATCAGCAAAGCCCTCATTTGAGCCTCTTATGACCTTTTCCGAATCAATCTCCTGAATTGACATGGCGGGATATCCCTTGTCTGGAAGCTTGAAGGCATCCGGATAGCCATCCACAAAAAAAATCACGTCTCCTGTCAGCATCATCTGGGCTGCCTCATTAACCGTGTGCAGATGTGCAAATTCGGATAGAGCTGCCTGATTTTTGTCAAGTACTTCCTTAACCTGATCCCGGTCTATCCCTTCAAGGTATGATGTAAATCGTCCAAACGCACTGTTATTGATACCGGAGCCTGCACATGTCACCTCAATATATGCAACAAAACACTTTATGGAAGCATCACGCCCCAGATACATCTCCTGCATCTTGATATCTGAGCAGTCAGAATATATCTGCCTGAAGCTTTTTATGTTCTCATCTATGTTTGTGGTCATCTTTAACTCTCCTATATACCCAATAAATCCCGTAAGATTTAAAATCCCTGATATAGTATGACCATACAAGCCCGCAAATATCCCTGATTACTTATTTTTTGCTATTATCTAAGCCACTAACTAAGCCACTAAAAAAAGGCCGCCGTTCACACGTCAGTGCAACCGGCAGCCCCTGGTTTTGTTATATTATTTTGTATTTTATTATCTTTGTCTGCTATAATCTTGTTATATTTCTGTTTTATTTCTTCTCTTCATCCTGCTTTTGTATCACAGCCTTCACAGCAACCGCCTGATTGGCCACATGCGTATGCATTTCTGTAGTCACAAGCTCCATATTTCTTGCCTCAAGCGCCCTGTAGATGGCATCATGCTCCTTCACAAGCATCGGATAATTCTTTGGGTCCTTCAAATACTCCACTCTGTAGCGGTACATCTGCTCACGGATATTGTTCATCATAGATACAAGCTTCGCATTGTTTGTTGCCTCATAGATAGCATCGTGAAACTTCACATCCTCCTCAGCTATCTTTTTCACATCTCCTGAATCCATGCTCCTCTTAAACTCGTCCTTTATGGTTTTTAGATTCGCAAGCTGCTCATCACTGATTTTCTTACAGGCTATTTTGGCTGCAAGCTCATCAAGAGCCTCTCTCACCTCAAGCACATCCTCCATATCCTTGAGAGTCATCTTGGCAACCTCTGCGCCCTTTCTCGGCATTGTGACTGCAAGCCCCTCCTGCTCAAGCATTCTGATTGCTTCACGTATAGGTGTACGGCTGACTCCAAGCTTTGACGCAAGCTGCAGCTCCATAAGTCTCTCTCCCGGCTTGAGCTCACCCTTTAAAATTGCCTCACGAAGTGTGTTAAACACCACATCACGCAGTGGCAGATATGCATCCATATTTAAAGTTAAATTATCAGTCATCAAACTTCTCCTATCTCTTGTATTATAATTCTCACATATAAGAAAAAAGTAACTATAAAGCACCCGCTGTGCTATCCGGATATCACGTTATTTGCGATTATTGTATACAGATGTCAGATACACCTGTCTGGCAAGATGTGAGCTTCTCATGGCTTTGTACGCTTTCTTTGCAGTATCTTCATCGTCAAACAGACCAAAAACCGTCGGACCACTACCGCTCATCATGGCTCCTACCGCGCCATTTGAAAGCATATGCTTCTTTATCTCGTCTATCACCGGATAGTTTGGTATGGTCACGGTCTCTAAGACATTTCCCATATGTGCTGCGATATCATGCAGATTCTTAGCCTTTATATCATCTATCAGGCGGTCTATATCCGGATGAATAGTCGTATCATCAAGCTTCAGATTCTGGTACACAAATTTTGTGGATACCGAGATGGACGGCTTTGCAATAAGCACTGGACACTTTACCATTGGAGGAAGAGGACTAAGCGCCTCTCCTATGCCCTCGGCCAGCGCCGTGCCTCTCATAATACAGTATGGTACATCCGCCCCTATCTGCACACCTCTTTCCATAAGCTCTCTCTTTGTCAGTCCCAGTGAAAAAAGCCTGTTTACACCTATAAGCATAGCCGCCGCATCAGTACTGCCCCCCGCCATCCCTGCTGCAACAGGAATACGCTTGTCCAGCTTCACTGATACACCGTCAGTTATAGAAAACTCATCCATCAGAAGCTTTGCAGCCTTGTATATGAGATTGTTCTCGTTTACAGGGAGAAAAGACAGATTGGTCTGTATCTGTATGCCCGGCTCCTTTGTCCTTTTGATATCAAGCCTGTCATACAGATGAATGGTCTGCATAATCATGCGGACCTCATGATATCCGTCCTCTCTGCGCCTCACCACATCCAGCCCCAGGTTAATCTTGGCTAATGCTTTTAATGAAATATCGTTATTACTACCCATATTGTATTACCTCTGTTTTTTGTATACAAGGATTATAACACACCCTGCCAAAAAGAGCAAATTTAAATATTCTCATTTAATTGTTCATTTTCATTACTTTTCAGATTTTCCACGTATTGCACAAAAACACTATGTTCACATAGTACATGTTTACTAGATTTAAAAAGTAACCCTCTAACGCACCACAACAAAAAGCCTCACAGCATATCAATAATGCTTGTGGGGCTTTTTTTAAAAAGTTTCTCTAAACTCGTATGTACAATTTTTCTATTTCTTTTCCAATATAAATTTGCTAATCAGCTCGTTCATTGTCTCCGCCTGAGCTGAAAGCTCCTCACTTGTTGCTGATGTTTCCTCTGCATTTGCTGAGTTGGACTGTACAACATCTGATATCTGATTAATACCGGCCTCTGCCTGCTCCATAGCCTTTGCCTGCTCCTCCGCAATCTCGCTGAGTTTTTGAGAAGAATCTGCAACTTGCTTCATACCATTGATAACCTTTTCAATAGAAGTACTTACGCGCTCTGCAGCTTCATTACCCTCGTTAGATACCGCAATGGCACTCTCTATAAGCTGACGTGTGTCAACCGCAGCCTTGGCACTCTGCTCTGAAAGACTTCTGATTTGTCCCGCAACAACTGCGAATCCTTTACCTGCCTCACCTGCACGCGCTGCCTCGATAGCTGCATTGAGTGAAAGAAGGTTTGTCTGACTGGCAATATCCTCAATCTCAGAAATGATATTCTCAATCTGCTTAGATGTATCATTGATGCGTCCGATAACATCAACCATGCCCTGCATCTCTGTATGGCTGTGATCTGCTTCCTCAGCATACTCCTGTGCAATCCTGTATGTATCATTGAGCTTCTCAGATGTTTTCTCAACACCGCCTGTGATATCTGCAAATGTAGCCTGAAGCTCCTCAATGGCTGCTGACTGATCCATAGTACCTTCTGCTATTTCCTGTGCTGCCTGAGCAAGGTTGTTAGAACCTGCTGTAACAAGTGATGATATCTCATTGATATGTGACATAACATCATTCATCTGTGTCTTCATCTGACGCATTGCCATGAGAAGTCCAATAAAATCTCCGGTATATTTATCTTCCATGTCTGATGAAACTGTATAATCTCCTTCTGCCATCTTTCCAAGAAGCTTGTCAGAGTCAGATATGATAGTCTTAAGGTCTGCTGCCATGTTTTTCGCAACCCCTACCATATCAGCAATTTCATCTTGTGAATCAACTGCCGGGAATGGAGCCTCAAGATCACCCTGTGCAAATGTACGTAATCTCTGTTTTAACTCATCGAGTGGTTTAGAAATACCAACTGCAACTTCGTCCCCAATTTTCATCGAGATAAAATATGAACTGACAATGATAACAATAACAATACCAAATACGGCATATGATACTAATGATAATCTCTTGCTTAAATTATCTCCATCTGTTACCTTTGTATCCATAAGGGCAACAAGCTGCTGATATATATCATCATATGCAGGTGCAAGATCTGCTACTGCTCTCTCCTCGGCCTCCTTCTGTGTCTCAGGATCTGTAGCATTCCTACCTAACTGTCCGATTTCATCATCGAGACTCCAGTATGAGTCGAGCTTACTGTTTATATCATCATATATAGCCTGCTCCTCATCTGTCTTTATAGAGCTTTGCAGCTCTTTCCAGTATTTTTGAAATGATTCCTTTTTAGAATCATGTGTATCAGACATCTTACTTAATGTGTCAGAAGCTGTATAACCGATAAGAGCTCGTGTAGCGCTTCGTGTCTCTGAGAAGGTTACC
>OJNP01000799.1_pt1 | contig 19182 bp, 16 predicted proteins | sample 1597921 | NCBI WGS metagenome assembly OJNP01 (sample SAMN01915213, study PRJEB22387) | human gut metagenome | isolation source: stool | host: Homo sapiens | place: USA | reverse complement strand
TGCTTATTCCCTTAAATCCATGTAGTAATGAATATGTATAAACTATACATGTAATTATAAGGATAATGATATTGATTGCTGTTCTGCTAAGCGATATATGGAACACATCTCCAATAATTGTTGCCATAAGAGGTGTTGCAACACTAAATGTGGTTGCTGTTCCTGCTAAAAGTGCAAATACAGCTAACAGGTCTATAATACGTCCTGCAAAACCATCTGTGTGTTTTCCAAGAACAGGTCTGCATGCTTCCGAATATTTCTGACGGTTTCTTTTCCTTACATGAAGCATAAAACCAAATGCAACTGCTAAAACAAGATAAAATGCCCATGGAATAAAGCTCCAGTGAAACAGAGGAAATACACCGGCCCATTCCTGTATGCTTCCAAGCTCCTTAATGTGGGGATTGGTTGCATACATAATCCACTCAGAAAATGAGTAGAAAAGAATATCTGCTGCCAGACCACATGTGAACATCATACATCCCCATGAAAAAAATGAGTACTTTGGTTTTTCATCCGGCTCTCCAAGAACAATATCTCCATACTTCGAACCAGCTATAAATATAGATATCAAAAATATGCCTAAACCTATAATCAGGTAATAAATACCAAACGTATCTCCAAAGAAAAATCTCACCTGACTGAGTATGGCATTTGACTGCTCAGGTAATGCGAAAAATAATATACACAATGCCACAATTATTGCTAATGGCACAAGTGTGATAATCCAATCAATTTTTTTCTCTTTCATAATACTAATCCTCCATATATTTCTTATAGCTGCTATCTATCTCAGCAAGCTCCTGCAAATTGTCGATTTCAATAATATCGCCTTTTTGCATCTCATATATGCCAAGCTGATATTCATCCGGATAGCAGAACATTGCAACGTCATCCCAGTATATCTGAGTATTTTTTTTGTTCTCAAATTCCATTTCAAGATGTTTTTTCAGTTTGCGCCCATCTGCCGCAGTCCATCTGGAGATGCTATAAAGCTGCCATCCATGACTTCCGCCACTCCTGCTGCAGGATGTTACAATTCCATCTTCTACTGTCTGAAGCCACTCATCTGTTTCATCATCAGTCCATACACTGTTATAACCCGAACGTTCGAATTCTTTTGATAGAATTTCAGGATTATATATAATCTGGTCGCCATCAAGAATAATTGCATCCTCAATATGATCTCTTGCAACATATAGTGATGAAATATTATTACAGCTTTCATAATAAGGATTTTCAATTATAGTAACTCCCGGATATTCATTCTCTAATTCATAAAACTGTTCCTTTAAATATCCGGCAACAATATAAATCTCCGTTATTCCATTATCATGTAAGCCTTCAATAACCGTATCTATCATACGCTTTCCATTCACCCTTACCAATGGCTTCGGAGTAGTAAGCGTTGCCGGTCTCATACGATTACCAAGTCCTGCTGCCATGATAATCGCGCGTTTTACTTCATGCATTTTTAATTATCCTCCAATTTCTGCAGTTCATCCTGTACTACTTTGTAATAATCCTTTGCATATCTGTACTGTCTAAGTGAATATTCACCAAAATCAACGCCCAGATTTCTCTTATACTCACACCAGTTACTCCATAAAAGTCCGCATACTGCAATATAACAATAAATCTTTATTCGGATTTCAGCTGAACACCCTTCTGTGAAATATGCATCAATTAACTTATCCACATGCTCCCTGTCATACATGGAATATATACAGAACATGGCTATATCTACGTGCGGATCCTGCATTCCTGCATATTCCCAGTCAATAAGTCTGATGTCCTCATTTCCATTTTCATCCTTAACAAAAAGGAAATTATCCGGAACAGCATCAATATGCGTAAGAACCTTTTCATTTACATGAGCTTCTATATACGGTCTGAGTGAAAGGACATTTTCCTTAGTCTGCCTGTAATGTCTGTATGCAGAAGGCGAACCATCCCACAGGCTCTCATAAAACTCAAGCTGACCGAATATATCAAATTCATGATTTACTTTAAGCTTCATATCATGAAATTCTCTGAGACGCTTCATGCATTTACAAACATCATCATTATTTTCCGGATCACATACTCTCGCATTTTCTAAAAACGCAGTGATTTTATATCCATTATCCGGATTTATATAAGCGATATCATCACATATATGTCTGCCATCAATAGTATTATAAACCATTGCTTCATTACGTCTGTTTATCAGCTGATCCGTTCCCTCTCCCGGAATTCTCATGATATATTTTTTTCCTTTACATGAGAACAGAAACGAGCGGTTTGTCATGCCCTTTTTCAATACCGTAATATCTACAATATCGTCTGCTGATACAGATAAAGCATCGCAGATAACCTGTATTGCATCAGTTTTCAGATGATTTGAATCGCTGTCCATCTCTCTGAGCTGCTCATATGTGTTAATTTCAACAACATCCCACGAATGCACTACCCTGGCAGTAATAAACATTCTGTCCTTATCATACAGTGCAGTCTCCCAGAAGGCACCATCATTAGCCGAATTACTACACAGTTCTTCAATTCTGCCTTTGACAATTTGTGCATCATCGTCAAGCAGATAGCTAATTCCTATCATAGCATTGCCGCCGGCAGCCTTCGGTATGGTAACCAACTCCATTTTTCTGTTAACACGCACCGTGCTGTCATCATCAATCAAATCACTGACCATATACCAGGAATATAATTCATGGTGATGGTACGGATTCTTGTCGCACCATATATCACACGGTATGATATATGTATTTGATAAATGATTCAAAACCTTCTTTACTGAATAAAGATTATTCTTAGTCGTATACTCTTCATTGACAACGAGCTCCACTCCAAAATCATCGATGAGGTACTCATACCTCTCCTTCATGAAGCCGACTACTACATATATCTCATAGATTCCCACTTCATGAAGCTGTCTGATAGTCCGCTCTATAAGTACTTCCCCATTTACCTCTAAAAGGCCTTTTGGAGTCTCGGTATTTATAGGCACCATTCGCATTCCATAACCAGCTGCCAGAATAACTGCATTCTTCGGAGCCTTTTCTTTGAATTCTTTAAGTGCCTTAGGCGTAACAGCACATTTTTCATTTATATAACCTTCATTCATCAATTCTTTTATTGATTTGTTTACAACTCCCAGAGAATGACCGGATAACTCTGATATCTCTCTTTGATTGTTAACTGATTGATGATATAACGTGTTCAGTATATCTTTCTCTTGTTTGTTCATGTTCTCTTCTCCTTATGTTTTTATGAACATTCATAATACTACACCTTTTTAATTAAAAAATCAACCCTTAACTATATTTTTCATAACAAAAAACGCGCCACACTGGCGCGTTTTTGTACTCATAAATATAAATGAATTATTTACTGCTGAATATCCTTTGCAGAGCTTAAGGTTACTTCAACCTTGTTCTCTTCGTACTGTCTGCCACTCTGACGGGCAACAGTAAGAGTAACCTTATCTCCGGCCTTGTAGCTCTTTAACGCTGACTGCAGCTCTGTCATAGAAGAAATCTTTGTGCTGTCAACAGCGGTGATGATATCTCCCTCCTGTAAGCCTGCATTTGCGGCACCTGAACCAGCTGAAACAGATGAAACATACACACCCTGTGGGAAGCCATAGGCTACCATCTCAGATGAAACATCGCCACCCTTGATACCAAGGTATGCCTGATTCTCATTAGTATATTTTCCATCCTGGATAAGGCTCTCAATAATAGGCTTTGCAACCGACATAGGAATTGCATATCCGATACCCTCAACCTCAGTTGAAGAATATTTTACAGAGTTTATACCGATAACCTCGCCATTTTCATTTAAGAGTGCTCCACCACTGTTTCCAGGGTTTATGGCTGCATCCGTCTGGATAAGCTTGTTGTTGGTAACAGTCTCACCTGTCTGTGAATCCTGTGTAGTTACGGTTCTGTTAAGCGCACTTACTATACCTGTTGTGACAGACTGTCCGTATCCAAGTGCATTACCGATAGCAATTGCAGGACTTCCAACAGCTACACTTTCAGAATCTCCGATTGTAGCAATCTTGATATTTGAGTAAGTATCTTTTCCAAGGTCTGCTTTCTTTACACGTACAACTGCTAGATCGTCATCCGGATCTGTTCCTCTGATTTCTGCCTTTACCACTGAATCATCATCAAACTGTACTGTGAGCTCCTCTGAATCTGCCACAACATGGTTGTTTGTAGCAATGTAGAGATAATCATCATCCTCACTCACAATGATACCTGAGCCGCAGCTCTGAGACTGCTGTGACTGCTTTCCGAAAAAGCTGTTGTAGGTGACTGTTCCTGTATTTGTGATAGCAACGATGCTAGGCATTACCTCATCGACAACTGATGATACATCTGTCAGATCCTTTGCATTCCCTGAGGATGTCTGCTTAGTCCCACCGGATGTTGTAGTGGTAAGCTTTGCACTTGCAGTAGAAGAATTTGAAATAGCTCTCGTGCCAATATAGCTTACTCCTGTGAAAACACCGCCTCCGACGAGTCCGAAGATAAGAGCTGCCGCTACTGTCTTTGCTGCAAATGGTCCAAATGCACCAGGCTTTCTAGGTGCTCTCTGTTTCTTAGGCTTTGCAGTCTGCTGGTATGCCTGACCATTCATATTCATCCGGCTATATGAATTGTCTGTCGAACCTGCTGATGTGCCGCCATATGCATTATTATTTGTGCCTGAATTATACGACTGATTAGAATAAGGCTGGTTTGCATATGACTGATTTGCATATGACTGGTTTGTATTTGGCTGTCCTGCTGCAGAAGCCTGCGAATATGGATTGTAGCTCTGTGAATAGCTTTCAGCTGATGTATTATTAGTCTGTGCAGCCTTCTGTGACTCATCCGGATTGTAAGGATTACCGGACATTGTGAAATTTACATTGTTTGTATTGTTATTTGTGTTATTTGTACTGTTAGTATTATTTGTATCATTCATATTTCTATAATTGTTATCCATAATAGTTTCTCCTTTCGTTTACAATTAGAAGTATACTGTCAATCTGTGTTTAATTTGTGACGGGATTATTTATTTTTTCATAAATTGTAATCCCCGTGCTATTCTCCGAATAAAAATAACTGCTCATCGGCAGATACATCTCTAAGTCTGCGATAAATAGAAATTGCAGAATATCAATACATCCCTGCCAATGAACAGTTACCATAAATCATATATTAAATTTCAATTCCGTTCCTCTCAAGAAGAGCTCTCGCTGTTTCAACCGAATCTGTACCTGTCGCATTCTTTACAGGTGCAAACTCCTTCTCTCTGTCTACCTCAAATGGCAGGCTATTGTCCATCATGTATACCATATCGAGGATGAGTGTCTCGAACTTGTATGCATTCGGAGTCTCAGGCTTGTGCTCTGTACCATTCTCATCAATGTAAGATACCTTCTTCTCTACCACATGAAGAGGAAGGCTCTTCTCTGCGATAGCCATGAGCTTGTCCACGCGGAATAAATAGTTTAAGATAACACCAAAACCATACTGCAATGAACCATTCTCGTTCTTTGCCTCTGCCATCTCAGGAGTAAGCTCGTAATACTCAACAATCGAAGGCTTGCCATTCTCAAGACACATAGCACCAACTCTCTCATATGGATCACATTTTCTGACCACCTTAGAGCCGCTGACACAGCCGGACTCGATTGTAGCACCTACAAATACAGGATCTGCAATCTGCTGAAGCACATTGTCTACACCAAATACATTGAGCCACTCAACACCTTTGTCCTTCAAATCCTTGTCAAGACCGGCATTGATGAGTGACTTGAACCATCCACCGTTTCCGTTTGGTGACATGGCAAGTGAATCCTCAGATTTCATGAGCAGATTTCCATCAAAATCAACTGCCGGAACCATCTCCTGCACGAAAAATTTCACATAGTCCTTGTTGTATCCAAAATAGTCGTGCTCTTCAAAGAACTCTCTTGTCATGCTATCATTTATCTCGCTTGTCATAACATACAGAGGCACCCATGTACCGGTCTGATTTGTAACCTTCATGAGGTTTGCGACAAGCTGCTCAAAGATGTAGAGTTCCTTTGTCTTTCCGATATTGAACATGCCCTTAGCCTTGTCAAAGCCAAGACGTGTACCCTGTCCACCAGCAAGAAGAATCGCACCGACCTTGCCATTCTTGACCGCATCAAGACCTGTTGCAAGGTATTTGTCCTTATTTGCCGCTATCTCTGAAAGCTCCATAGCAGCAAGCGGTGAAAATGTACCTCTCTGCTGCTCCTTGTTGTGAATCATATCAAGGTATGACCAGTCCATGTGCTCAAGCTGGCTCTCAAGCTTAGCCGGAGCTTCCTCTGTTAAGAATTTCTTTAAGTACTTCTGGTTTGTTGCCGTGATTTTTTCTTTGATTTCTGTTTTCATAAATTCTCCCTAATAGCTAACTTAAATTATTTAATCATCCGAATCATCTGATGATGATTTTTCTTCTGAACCATTTTCAGATTCTGACTGGCTCTTTTTCAGTGCATCCTGCTTGTCCTTATTTTTTTTCTTTGCCCCTTCTGTTCCATCAGAGCCAACAGTATCATTGTACTGCGTGAGATCAAATGCTGAAGTCTTAGATGTAACACCTGTCTTTTTAGCAATCTTATCACTTACTGTCTGAACTGTCTCTGTTGGCTGGTAATCAGTCTCATTAAACAGGAACTGATGAAGCTTAGAAACATTCTGTGCCAGGTCTATAGGAATTACGGTATCGCCAGTAGTTGACAGATTCATTGTAGTCAGCTCAAATGGGAAGCCTGTTGTCTCCTTCATCTGATATTTTGTAACAGCTGTTGCATACTGGATAATCTCTTTAGCTGTAAAATTAGTACTTATCTGACTCATAATATCCTTACACATCTCTGTTAGAGAGCCTAAATCTGACTGTTTAGCCTTGTCAAGCATAGCCTGAAGCACAATTCTCTGACGGGATGCCCTTAAGAAATCATCACCTGAGGTGCTTCTGATACGTGCATAGCATGTAGCCTGAGTTCCATCAAGATGCTGCATACCATCCCCCTCAAGATAAGGAGTATTATATCCTGTAGTATAATCAACCTCAGGAATCAGATAATTGATTTCCTTCATCTCCGCATTAGTAATCTCAAGATCAAGGCCACCGATATCATCTATAGCATCTACAAGAGCCTTCCAGTCAACACAGACATACTTGGTTATATTCAAATCCAAATTTGAATTAAGCATAGCTACTGCTCTCTTTGCCCCACCATTTGCATAAGCGGCATTTGCCTTTGCAAACTTTCCATTGCCTATAGGCAGATACGTATCTCTGTAGACAGAAACAATCTGAACCTCCTTAGTATCATAATTCAGACTAGCGATCATGATACAATCGGAATGCCCCTCATCGTATGAACCATTACTTCTGTTGTCCAGACCAAACAACGCTACATTGAGATATCCATGCATATTGGCAAGAACATCCTCATCAATCTCCTCATTGATTCCGGCCTCACTATTTGTCAGCGCATCCTCATATTTAACCTGTCCGAGTGTCTTATTATAAGCCCAAACCACTAACAGAACAATTAACAGCAGCAGGATTTCAAATACAAAGAGTATAATCTTCTTACGTCCACTTCTTCTCTTTTTTCTTCTTCTCTTCTTTGCCATGTTATTTTTCCTTTTTCCTATGAATGTAAAGCCACGCGTCTGCGTAGTCCTGACGTTCCTTCTCTGACATATTGGTATACTTTCCAAACTCCAGATTCGTCAGACGCATCTGCGGCCTGCCACACTTGAAGCATTCAACTTCTTTCCTTCTTGAAACCATCCGTATCCAGCCACAATCCGGGCAAATGTATATTTTCATCATAGTCTTTATTCAAACTGTCCGAGAACCTCAGCTGACAAAGCATCAAGCTTAGCCTGTGAATCTTCAAGAGACACTCCTTTAACTCCGAAATAGAATTTAATCTTAGGCTCTGTACCAGAAGGGCGTACACAGCACCAAGCGTTATCGTTAAGTTCGTAGTAAAGTACATTGGAAGAAGGAAGACCTGTCGGCTCGACCTTTCCTGTTGTCATATCTTTTCTTGTGTCATTCTTGTAATCACGGATAGCAAGCACCTGATAATCACCAAATTTCTTTGGCTCAGCGGCACGTGCCTTTGTCATAATCTCATTTATCTGTGCGGCACCATCAATACCCTTTAAGGTCATTGTGGAAATGCCCTCTCTGTAGTAGCCATACTTCTCGTACATATCAATCATGCCATCCCAGAGAGTCTTGCCCTGTGACTTGTAGAATGCAGCTACCTCACACAGCATACATACTGCTGCAGGAGCATCCTTGTCCCTTGCATATGTGCCAGGTAAGCATCCGTAGCTCTCCTCCATACCGAATACATAGTTGTTGCAGCCGGTCTTTTCGAATTTGAGCATCTGCTCACCGATATACTTAAAGCCTGTTAAAACCTCGATATGCTTTACGCCATATGCTGCCGCAATTGCCTTACCCATATCTGTTGAAACAATTGACTCAACAAATGCAGGATTCTCAGGCAGAGTACCATTAGCGCTCTTCTGGCTTAAAATGTACTCACCGATAAGCATAGCTGACATATTTCCTGTAAATGTCACATACTCACCTGTCTTTGTATCCTTGCAGTATACACCGAGTCTGTCGGCATCAGGGTCAGTTGCTAAAACGATATCAGCATCCTTTTCCTTTGCCAGCTCAAGTGCAAGCTTCCATGCATCAGGATTCTCAGGATTTGGATAAGGACATGTAGGGAAATTGCCATCAGGCACTGCCTGGCTTGGCTCAATGTATACATTCTCAAAGCCCATATCCTTAAGCACTCTCTGTACAGGGCGAAGACCTGTGCCGTGGAGTGGTGTGTAAACGATCTTGATATTCTTTGCCATAGCCTTGATAATCTCCGGATGGATAGAAAGCTTGCGGAGTTCTCCGAAATATCCCTCCTCAACCTCATCAGAGATGACATTGTAAAGGCCTGCCTCAATAGCAGCAGCCTTGTCCATAGTCTTTACCTGGTCAAACGATGTAACCTTTGCCACCTCAGCCATGATGCTTGTATCATGAGGTGGAGTAACCTGTGCACCATCCTCCCAGTATACCTTGTATCCATTGTACTCACGAGGATTGTGGCTTGCTGTGATAACAACACCGGCTATTGTACCGAGTGTCCTTACTGCGTATGACAGCTCCGGAACAGGTGCGAGCTGTGGGAATACATATGTCTTGATTCCGTTAGCTGCAAGACAGAGTGCTGTGGCATCTGTGAACTCATCATGCATATTACGTGAATCATGTGCGATTGCAACACCTCTCTTTACTGCGTCCTCTCCCTGTGAAAGTATGTAATTTGCCAGTCCCTGTGTAGCCTGACGGACTGTGTATATATTCATCCTGTTGGTGCCGGCTCCTATTACACCACGAAGACCTGCTGTACCAAACTCAAGTGTGCGATAGAATCTGTCCTCTATCTCCTTATCATCACCTGCGATAGCCTTAAGCTCTGCCTTTGTAGCCTCATCAAAATATGGGTCTGTACACCATTTCTCGTACTCCGCTCTAAAATCCATTTATATTAACCTCCTGTGTCAGCTAGTAATAAGCCTATTAATGTTAACCATACCGATTTTACCACATTAACGTGCATTTGAAAAGTTTTAGTTCCTTAATATTTTTTTAAATACAAGGCTCCTCATCCAAAGTGGCATCATACAGACAACAAACTGTGCCGCAACTGTAACAAAATAATCGGCCGCACTTATGGTTCCTGTCTTTAAAATACGCTTTCTTCCTGCCTTGTATTTAAGGAAATAATCAAAGCCGCCACGCCTCTTCAGCATATTATCACCGGTTCTGGCATACACAAGAGTCTCACCTATATTTGCCATACGACAGTGATTTCTGATCATATTCGCCCAAAGAAGAGAATCCTCCATAAGCAGACAGTCCTGATAATTGCCCGCAGCAAGCACCGCAGATCTTTTGTACATCACAGTCATGTGATTGAACGCATCGCGCTTTCTCTGATACTGCTTTATCACATAATTTCCGAGAGGCACTGTCCTCTCTGATAAAATATTATGCGTATCATCGGAAAACTCGCTGATGTAGCCACCTATGATATCAAGCTTTGGATTTTCCGAAAAAGCATTCAGCTGTCTTTCAAACCGGTCAGGCACACATATATCATCCGTGTCCATCCTGGCCACAAGCTCATTAGAGCAATGCTTTATGCCTTCAGCAAGGGCAAGACCGAGCCCGCTGTTTTTTTCAAGCTTTACCGTAACAAAATTTATCTCCGAAGGCCTGCATTCATACTCACTGATTGCCTCATAAAGCTCATCTGTCAGCCTGCCATCCTCCACCAGCACTATCTCGTCCGGTAAAACAGTCTGTGAATATACGCTTTCCATGCACTCCCTGAAATACTCAGGCTTTTCCTTGTAATAAATTGACAGTAATACTGAAAATTTGACTTTATTCATAAGTATCATCCTCCCAGACAAGCAGACTAATGTATTACCGCAAGCACAGTCTCTATGCACAGTCTGATATCATTTATCAGTGAAAATCTCTTAAGATACTTAAGATTGTACCTCATCTTGCCCGGCAGCACCTTGTGGATATATGTGTAATCCACATCATCAGAAGCCTCCAGAAGCCTGTCCTCATCCTTATACCTGATGCTTGCCTCACTGGTGATTCCGGCAGGCATCAGAAGCGTCGCCATCATCGCTGGTGTATATGCCATGACATACTTCTCCACCTCCGGTCTTGTGCCAACAAAGCTCATATCACCACATAGCACATTTATAAGCTGCGGAATCTCATCAAGCCTGTACTTTCTGATGACAGCACCGACTCTTGTGATTCTTGAATCCCCACCGACAGTCACGAGTGAACCCTTTTTGTCAGCATCATTCACCATAGTTCTGAACTTGAATATGCGAAACTTCCTGCCATACTGCGTAATACGCTCCTGTCTGAAAAAAACAGGTCCTCTGCTATCTACCTTTATCCAGACAGCAAGGACCAGTATAACAGGCGAAAGCAGCACAAGAAGAACAGCGGACATAATCACATCAAAAATGCGTTTGAATACCATGCTTGTCCTCTTTCTGCTCAGATGCCTGTAATATTTAAGTGTAAAATCATTTTTCATGAATGTAGGAATCTCTCCCCATGTTCTCCATCTACTCATGTAAAATCTCCAATAAATTATTAATTATATACTCCACATCCTCATCGCTAAGCTTTGTGTTAAGAGGAAGTGTAATCTCATTCTCATACTGCTGATAAGCATTTGGAAAATCAGCTATGTCAAAGCCCATATTCTTATATGCTGTCATCATCGGAAGCGGCTTGTAATGCACATTTGTGGCGATACCTCGCTCCGCCATCTGCACTATAAGCTCATTACGCCTATCCACGCCGATGCTCGGTATACGAAGCAGATACAGATGTCCGCTCGATGTATGCCTGTCTGTAAAATGAGGCACAGTCAAGAGACCAAGCGGCTTAAATGCCTCGTCATAACGCTCTATAATATCACGGCGCCTCTTGAGAAGCCCCTCATATCTGTCAAGCTGTACCAGACCAATAGCAGCCTGGATATCAGTCATATTGCACTTATACGAAGGAGCCACAATATCATACTCCCAGTTGCCCAGACCATTCTTGTGGAGTGCATCCTTTGTCTGTCCGTGGAGTGAAAGCAGCATAAACTGCTTGTAGATATACTCGTCATCAAAGCCCTCTATAGGTCTCCAGGTGAGTGCTCCTCCCTCTGCTGTGGTCAGATTCTTGACCGCATGGAATGAAAAGCTTGTAAAATCAGCTACATTGCCACACATAATCCGCTCACCTGCTCTCATGTAAGAAGCACCAAAAGCATGAGCTGAGTCAGCCGCCACAATCACACGTCCGATTGCCCTCTGCACATCATTTGACGGATGGAAAAGAGCCTTCTTTCTCTCCACAATATCAAAAATCCTGTCATAGTCACAATGCACACCTGCAATATCAACCGGCACGATAACCTTTGTCTTTTCTGTAATAGCAGCTTCCAGGGCATCGTAATCCATCTCAAATGAATCAGGTGCTACGTCTATAAACTTAAGCGTTGCACCTACATGCACAGCAGGGCTTGCAGATGCAGTATATGTGTATGCGCTTGTGATGACCTCATCACCTGCACCTATCCCTAAGAATCTGAGTATCGACTCAAGACACGCAGTAGCAGAGCCAAGAGCTACAGCCTTATCCGTGCCGCATAGCTTAGCAATCCTCTTCTCAAACTCCTTGGTCCTTGGACCTGTTGTAATCCAACCGCTTCGCAGTGCATCAGCAACAGCTGACACCTCTGCCTCTGTTATATCAGGTGGTGAAAATGAAATCTGTCTCTTTTCCATAGTTATGTTCCTCGCTTCCGGCATAAAATATGCCAAACATCCGGCTTTTACAGTCTATATTATGAGCTTCAAAAGATATTTAGTTCTCCAGGTCAGGATGATATGTCTTTACCACAGAGGCCACTATCTGCTTGATATCCTTTGCTTCTGATGTGCATGCCTTCTCGAGCATCTCAAGCTGCTTCTCAAAGAGCTCATCATCCATCTCAATAGGCTCACCCACATGAATCAGCTTGTTCGGAGTCTCCTTGAGGCCTTCCTCGCTCATCAGCATCTCCTCGTAGAGCTTCTCGCCCGGACGCAGGCCTGTGTATACAATCTGAATATCCACATCCGGCTCCAGTCCTGAAAGCCTGATAAGGTTTCTTGCCATATCATCAATCTTGACCGGCTCGCCCATGTCGAGCACGAAAATCTCGCCTCCGTGGGCATAGAGCCCTGCCTGCAGCACAAGCGCCACGGCCTCCGGAATTGTCATAAAATACCTGATAATACGCTTGTCCGTCACCGTAACAGGACCGCCATCCTCTATCTGCTTCTTAAACAGCGGGATGACACTACCATTGCTGCCAAGCACGTTTCCAAAACGCACAGCGACAAAATCAGTCTCAGTCTGCCTGTTCATCATCTGTATAACCATCTCACACAGACGCTTTGATGCACCCATGATATTGGTTGGATTAACCGCCTTATCCGTAGAGATAAGCACGAACTTCTTCACATGGTACTCTGCTGCAATCCTTGAGAGCTTTAAAGTGCCAAGCACATTGTTTTTTATTGCCTCATTCGGGCTTTCCTCCATCAGCGGTACATGCTTATGTGCAGCCGCATGATAAATAATCTCAGGGTGATATGTCTGGAATACATAGTGCAGCCTGTTAGTATTGCGCACCGAGCCAATCAGCGTCTCCACCTTTACATAAGGATATTTGCGCTTCAGCTCCTGCTGTATATCATATGCATTATTCTCGTAAATATCAAAAATGATAAGAAGCTTCGGATCCTCCCTTGCTATCTGACGGCAAAGCTCACTACCGATTGAGCCACCGCCACCTGTAACCATGACCACCTTGCCCTGTAAAAATGAATGAATACCGTCATTATCCACAACAACCGGATCTCTGCCCAGCAAATCCTCAATGCTTACCGGACGCAGATTGGAAACCGACACTCTTCCGTCCACCATCTGATAGATTCCCGGAACCACAGACACATCACAGCCTGTGTCCTTACAAATATTGAGTATATCCTTCCTGTCCTTACCGGATGTAGAAGGTACAGCATACACAATTTTCGTGATATCATACTTCTCAACCATCTCCGGAATATCATTTCGGTTGCCGACAATAGGCACGCCGTCTATAAAGCGCCCCAGCTTCGCCGGATTATCATCTATGATGCAGCATGCCTTTGTGTGCAGATGTGAGCTCATGATAAGCTCCCTGATAAGCATCCTGCCCGCATTTCCGGCTCCTATAATCATAACCTTCTCATCACCGTTTGCAGAGCCTCTCTGCTCAAGCATCTTCTGACCTGTCCTGAAAAATCTGTACGCAAAACGACACGCTGTGCACAGTGCAAAGCTGAGCATCAGTCCGATAATCCAGAAGGCATACGGCATCTTGATCTCATAAACCTCATGAATAGTAACGCTCACAAACGCAAGCACCAGAAAGGCACCAATAATATGCATAAATTCATTGATGCTCGCAAAACGCCATATACTGTGGTAAAGTCTGAAAATATAAAACACCACAAGTGAAATCACCATAAACAATGGCACAATGTGCAGATAACCCTCCAAAAACGAGAGCGGAATATGTGAATATGAAAACTCAAACCTGATCATCAAAGCGAAAAAGAATGAGATTGCAATAATACACATATCAACAAAAGCAAGAACCAATGCCCTGAAAACCCATTGCTTGTCATTGCCCATGTATGCGTCCGGCTTCTCCGGACCATCGTATTTTGTTTTGTCTTTTCGATTATTTGTATCTTTTTTCATATCAAGTCTATTACTCATACAGGATTTTCTCCTTCTGTCCCACACTGCAAAAAGCAGCTTCTATATCCCTATGTAAATTAACTTCTCATAAACTGCATTTAAATTTACGTTTTATTATACCATACATACACTATTATAGTTCTTATTATTTTATTAAATATACCACATTTAGCGATTTTTAAAAACAAACAGCTTGCTTATCACATAGTTGAGCACAACCACAACCACCTGTGCTGTCAGCTTCACCCACATGCTGGGATAGTCAAGAAGCGTAATAAAAATAAAGATAATCGTCTCTTCAATAACCAGCGTGATGAATCTGCCACTGAAAAAAGCAAACATCTGTACTAAAAATGCCGTCTTTGTCGGCGTTGCAACCTTAAACACCCATTTCTTGTTGGTAACATATGAAAATAGAACAGCAAACACCCATGCCAGCGCGTTCGCAATCAGCTCATTGATACCAAAGAATACATTAAAAATGGCATATGCACCTATGCTGATCACAAAGGTCATATTGCCAAAAACCGTGTATAAAACAAGCTCCTTAAACTCCTCTTTCCTGTTTCGTATTATAATATTATCCATTTCTCCACCTATGTGACAGGCTTTAGCCCCTGTCGTAATTTATACGTGTAAGTTGATAGTAATGTTAATTTGCGATTTTTATATAATAACTGCATAGCCAAAATAAGTCAATATGTGATATGATATCTGCATGAAAAAGAAAACACAAAAAAACAAGAGTATAAAACTAAACTACATATATAATGTGAGCTACCAGATACTCACACTGATCACACCGCTTATCACAGCACCGTACCTCTCGAGGGTGCTTAAGGCAGACGGAATAGGTGCATACAGCTATACCTACTCACTGGTATCATACTTTATCATGTTTGCCGCGCTGGGCACTGTAAACTACGGAAACAGGGAAATATCATACCTGCAGGAGGACAGAGCAAAACGCACAAAAACCTTCTGGGAGATAGAGCTTCTATCCGTCATTAGCGTGATTGTGTGTCTGTGCGCATATATGGTATTCACACTTGCATTTGGGCACTCACCGCTCAAAAAGCACCTGCTATTTATTGAAGCCGTGTACCTGATATCAGTTGCTTCTGATATCTCCTGGCTGTTTCAGGGACTTGAGGAATTTGGCAAAATAGTCGGTCGAAACGTGATTTTTAAAATCATAAACATTGCTTTTATCTTCATCGCCGTACGCTCAGAGAATGATTTACTCATATATGTAGCAGGAATATGTCTATTAGAGCTTTTTGCCAATATATCCATCTGGTTTTACCTGCCTCAATATGTTGACAGACCAAAGCTTAAGGCGCTTAAGCCATTCTCTCATCTAAGGGCTACTCTCACACTATTTGTACCAACTATAGCGACAACCATATACACAGCGCTTGACAAAACCATGCTCAACAACATAACCGGCAGCATGACAGAAAACGGCTACTATGAGCAAGCCAACAAGATATCCAAAATGGTTCTCATGCTCGTAACATCACTCGGTACTGTGATGCTTCCAAGAATAGGAAGAGCCTTCAGTGAAAATAAAAAAGACGAAGTAAAAGCCCTCCTTTATAAGAGCTTTCAATTCGTCTGGTTTATAGGTCTTGCCCTGTGCTTTGGCCTAATAGGCATCGCACGCAATTTCTCGCCATGGTTTTTCGGGCCTGGATATGAAAAGGTGCCATACCTCATCATGATAATGGCTACACTGTTGCCGATTATAGGTTTAAGCAATGTAATCGGTATACAGTATCTGGTAACTACCAAGCGTGAAGGTCTGCTGACACGCTCAGTATGTATCGGAGCCGCAGCCAATTTTGTCATGAATATGATTCTCATACATCAGCTCTATTCATACGGTGCAGCCATAGCCTCTGTCATCTCGGAGGTAATAATAACTGCCGTGCAGCTTTACTTCATACGAAATGAGCTAAGTATACCAAAAATATTTTCTTTATCGTGGAAATATCTTGTATCAGCAGTCTGTATGCTTATCGTACTGCTGCTCATGGATGCAAAGCTGTCAGTCAGCTTCATGCACACAATGATTATGATTGTGACCGGATTTATAATCTATATGGTGCTGCTTTTACTGATGCGTGACGAGATGGTATGTGAAGGCATAAGGCTCATCAAAGCCAGAATCAAATACCACTAAATAATACCATTCTGCAACGCTTAATTCCCCGGCAGCTTCACTTATTTGGCTGCCTCATACTCTCCAACCACCTGTGCCTCTCTTCTGTCAGTATATTCTCTTGCCATTTTCAGAGCTTTTTTAGTCCTCTTCACGGACTTTTCCCATCTTGAAAGCTCTGAACCTGTCGTATCAGACTTTATCCCATATTGGTTTACTACCAGATTGCCAATATATGACGAAAGCTTTTGGGCTCCATATGCATTCAGATGCTCAAAATCTGCGAAATCATGTGAATCATCTATCCCTGCAATGCTCTCATAATCAGTACTCATGTCAAGAAAATCGTATCCATACTCCCTCGTTATACTTTCAATCTGCTCAAGTCCTGACTTATCAGCAGCCTGTGTCTCATGAGGTGGCTGCAGCAACAGCACATGCTTTATGCCAAGCTTATTGCAGTACGAAAGCAGCTCCTTAAGATATGCTCTGCATTCATCAGTCAGCACATAGGCTTCTTTAGTAGGCTGTCCGATATTTGCCAGATTGTCACGGCCTCCGGTGATGCCTGTTTTTGAATAAAAGCCCTTCAGATAGCCTCCACCACTGAGCCTCATATAGGCACGAGTGACAAATGAGGTATACACTGCCTCAGGGTCCTTCCAGTTGCCATGATACTTCTCCAATGGAAAATAAAGGGTATCCGATATATTATCCTTCACCTTTTCATCATCATTATTGATATTTTTGGGAATAGTCTTTACCGTGTCAAGCTTGTTCTGTGACATAGGCATATTATCAATCCACTTTCTCAGATAAACCTCATCAGTCAGATTACTATTGCAATAACTAAATGCAGAAGCATTGATTAAAAGAAGCTTCGGCTTCTGTCTCTTCACAATCTCCGTGACGATGGACTTGTACATATTGCATGGCACAGCTCCTATTGAAAGATTGCACGACTTAAGGCCATACTCCTCCCACGCCAACGCCGGTGCATAGCCCGTGTATACCTCACTTGGTCCAATCATGACCATATCAAGGCTGTTCTTTGGCTCTGCGTAAAAGCCCATATATGTTTTCAATATCGCTGCTGTCAATGGCAATAAATGCCTTTGATGCTATTTGCATGAGCAATAGGAGAACTATTGCAAATGCAGGAATTTTAATAAATTTCATGGTGTTTCCTTTTCTATTGAAACGCTTTATTTTGATATTTTTTCAGTAAACACTATATAGTATAGCGGATTAGTATAAAAAAACAACACCCTGATTCATATTTATCATTTTCTGATATGAAGCTGTTTGCACGGGTAGAATATAAAATCGATAAGCCTGATTTTCTTTATAATACATTCATACAATATCCAGCATATAGCAGTGCATCCTGCAAATCCGCATATACACTGCAGCGCCATATTGGTTATACCAGCCCTGTTCAATATAATCCTGATTCCACCTACAAATATCACATTCATCGCATAAAACGGCATGCTGTCACGGCCGATAGTCTGTAACCATTTAGGGAAATCACAATACCCTGATAAAAAATAGCTTACTGCAAATATAAATACAGTCACTATACAGGCGGTAAGCCGCTCAAACAGACTGCTGAAAATGGGATTGCTGCTCATGTCATCACGTAATACTATGTCTGATACCTCTACAAGCACACTCATAACGGAAAGGCTCAGCACAGCATATCTATTATCCAGTTTATCAAGCCACTTCTTAATCAGGCATCCCAGATAAAAGTACATCTGAAAGCCGGCTATGTAGTTAAAGCCCTCATAGTGAAAGCTGCCATAGCATGTCAAAGCAATTATTAAAAACAGCACAAATAAAAGCTCCATTTTATAATTAAAATGTGGCAGAAGCCTCGCAAACACATAATCAGCCATATACGCCACACAATATATGAGAAATAGTGCGTATAAATACCATAAAAACTCTATCGGCTTCCACGGTATGCTTATCAGGCTGCTAACGGCAACCGGCTCCCTTATCAAATTTGAAAGGGCAAATTTAATAATCCAGTAAATAACTGAAATCATCACGTAAGGCAGCAGGATATTAAATGCTTTATGACCTATCCGGCTAAAAATGCCTTGTGAAGCATTCCCTACATATTCACTGTATAAGAAGCCTGAAACTGCGATAAAGCAAGGCATGTGAAAGCTGTATATTACATTTGCAATACCATTCATTGTATCATCAAATGAATACATGTCTGTCAGGCCCAATGTAGTGTGACCTAAAATCACAAATAAAATAAGGATGCCCTTTATGAAATCAATTGTTTTATCTCGGGTGGTGTTGGTTTGCATGTTATGCCCTTTCCTTAAACACAACCAGCTTACTAATCACATAATTCAGCACAATAACAATAACCTGCGCAATCACCTTAATCAGCATACTATTAAACCCAAGCCATGTGATAAACACAAGCAATATAGCTTCCTCAACAACCAGTGTAATCACTCGTCCTGAATAAAACACAAACATCTGCTTTATAAATGCCTGCACACTATCAGTCGGTGACTGAAATACCCAGA
>OJNP01000798.1_pt1 | contig 19188 bp, 16 predicted proteins | sample 1597921 | NCBI WGS metagenome assembly OJNP01 (sample SAMN01915213, study PRJEB22387) | human gut metagenome | isolation source: stool | host: Homo sapiens | place: USA | reverse complement strand
ACTACGCAGGCGACACCGACCAGTATCTGCTGGCGCTGGCGCAGGTGAACAACGCCTTCGCCGCCCGGGCGGACAACGTCTGCCGGGTGGTCTGCGGCCTGCCGGTGTACTACAAAGGGGGAGAAAAGCTGTGACTGTTTTGCAGACCATCGCGGTGGCCTTTGCGATGTTTTCGGCCCTGCCGGTGCCGCAGTTCGAGTGGAACGAAAAAAATATGCGGTACGCCATGTGTGCCTTCCCCCTCATCGGGCTGGTGTGCGGCGGGCTGTGGTGTCTCTGCGGTGTCCTGCCTCTGCCGGGGCTGGCCCGGGCGGCGGCGTTCTGCCTCGTGCCGGTGGCCATCACCGGCGGCATCCATCTCGACGGCTATGCCGACACCTCGGACGCCCTCTCGAGCTACGGCGACCGCGAAAAAAAGCTTGAAATCCTGAAAGACTCCCACTGTGGGGCCTTCGCTGTCATCCGGCTGTGCTGCTACTTTGTGGCCTACTTCGGCCTCTGCGGCAGTGTGCGGTTCACACCCCGGGCGGGCCTGTGCTGGACGCTGGCGCTGGTGCTGGAGCGGGCGCTGTCGGGCTTTGCCGTGGCGGCGTTCCCGCTGGCGAAAGACACCGGCCTCGCCCATACTTTTGCCACAGCGGCCGACAAGCAGATCGTCTGCCACTTCCTCTGCGGCCTGTCGGCTCTGCTCGTCCTGGCGCTGACGGCACTGGGCGGCGGCGGGCTGGCGGCGGCGGCGCTTCTGGCGCTGTGGCGCTATTATTTCGTGGCAAAAAAGCAGTTTGGCGGCATCACCGGCGACCTGGCCGGGTGGTTTTTACAGCGGGCCGAGCTGTGGATGCTGGCGGCGCTGGCCGTCAGCCAGTGGGGAGGAGTGCTGTAAATGATGTTCATCACAGGGCCGCTCTACAGCGGCAAGCGCACCTTTGCGCGGAACTTCCGGGGCAGCGTCATCGCCGATGTGCAGGACGCCGCCGCCGAGACTCAGACCCCGGAGCAGCTCGAAACGCTGGCCCGGGAGCTGGCGGAATATGATATTGTCATCGCCACCGAGGTCGGCGGCGGTGTTGTCCCGATGGATGCTGAGGAGCGCGCCGGGCGGGAGGCCGCCGGACGGCTGGCCTGCCTGCTGGCAGAGCGCGCCGACTGCGTGGTGCAGATGTTCTGCGGCATCCCGACGGTATTGAAAGGAGAATTACCCCAATGTTGATCTATCTGCTGCGTCACGGCCTGACCGAATACAATGCCCAGAAGCGCTATCAGGGCCAGCGCGACATCCCACTCTCGGCGGAGGGCCTGAGCCAGCTGCGCCGGGCCGACATCGACCCGAAGGTGGTCTATATCACCCCGCTGCAGCGGACGGCCCAGACGGCCCGGGTGCTCTTCCCGGAGGCAGAGCTCGTGGTCGTGAAGGACCTGCAGGAGATGTGCTTCGGCAGCTTCGAGGGCAAAAACTACGTCGAGATGGAGCACGACGCCGATTATCAGGCGTGGGTGCAGGCCAACTGCGAGAGCAAATGCCCCGACGGTGAGCGGAAGGACGACTTCTCGAACCGCATCTGCAGCGCCTTCTCTGCTCTGGTGGACAAGGCGCTGGCCGACGGCGAAGAGCTGCTGGTCATCCTGGCCCACGGCGGCACCCAGATGGCGGCCATGGAGCGGTACGCCCTGCCCAGGCGCGGTTATTATGCGTGGTGCGGCCCCAACGCGGGCGGCTATGTGCTGGATGCCGCCGACTGGGCCGAGAAGCGCCAGCTCCACCTCGTGAAGACCGTGCAGTACACGAAAGACGCGGAGGTCGGCGTATGATGACCACCTGGGCTGTGCTGGGAGGCTTCGAGCTGGATGCCATTTTCGGCGACCCGGCGTGGCTGCCCCACCCGGTAGTGTACATGGGAAAAGCCATCTCTCGGCTGGAAAAATTCCTCCGCTCCCGCCTGCCCAAAACGCCTCAGGGCGAGCTGCTGGGCGGTGCGGTGGTGGCGTTCTGTCTGCCGGTGGGGACGCTGCTGTTCACGGGCCTTGTCTGCTGGGGCGCGGCGATGCTTCACCCCCTGCTGGGGCTGGCCGTCCAGATGTTCTGGTGCGGGCAGGCACTGGCCGCAAAGGGGCTGATGCAGGAGAGCATGAATGTCTATGCCGAGCTGAAAAAAGGCAGCCTGCCCGCCGCCCGGAAGGCTGTGAGCCGCATCGTGGGCCGCGACACGGAAGCCTTGACCGCCGAGGGCGTGACCAAAGCGGCGGTGGAGACGGTGGCCGAGAACGCCAGCGACGGCGTCATTGCGCCTTTGCTTTATATGCTGCTGGGCGGTGCGCCGCTGGCCCTGACCTACAAGGCCATCAACACCATGGACAGTATGCTGGGCTACAAAAACGAAAAATATCTCTATTTTGGCCGTGCGGCGGCAAAGCTGGACGATGTGGCAAACTATATCCCGAGCCGTCTGGCGGCGCTGCTCTGGATCATGGCGGCGGCGTTCACCCGCAATGACGCCAAGGGCGCGTGGCGTATCTGGCGGCGGGACCGCCACAATCACGCCAGCCCCAACAGCGCCCAGACTGAGAGCGCCTGCGCCGGTGCGCTGGGTGTCCAGCTGGCCGGGCCGGCCTATTATTTCGGGGAATATTATCCGAAGCCCACCATCGGCGATCCGCTGCGGCCCATCGAGCCGGAGGATATTCTGCGGGCAGATCGGATGATGTATGTAGCCAGCGGGTTTGCGCTGGCGTTTGGATGTGCGATACGGGGGTTCTTGGGATGAAACAACTGGTCCACGGCGGTGACTGGATGGGCTACCGCGAACGCTTTGGCCGCGACGCGCTGGATTTTTCGGCGAACGTCAGCCCCCTCGGCCTGCCCGAGGGGGTGGCGCAGGCCATCCGGGACGCTCTGCCTCTGGCCGACCGCTACCCCGACCCGCTTTGTCGCACCCTGCGGGCGGCGCTGAGCCGGGCCGAGGGTGTGCCGCAGGAGCATATCCTCTGCGGCAACGGCGCGGCGGATCTCATCTTCCGGCTGGTCTGGGCCGTAAAGCCCCATAAGGCGCTGGTGACAGCCCCGACTTTTGCCGAGTACGCCTCTGCATTGGATACGGTGGGGTGCGAAGTGAAACGCTTCTTCCTCGATAAAGCGAATGATTTCGCCCCGACGGACGCCCTTGTGGACGCCGTGGACGAGAGCATCGACCTGGTGTTCCTCTGCCAGCCGAACAACCCGACGGGGCAGCTGGCCTCACCCGAACTGGTGAAAAAGCTGCTGCGCCGGTGCGGGGAGTGCCACACGATTTTGGCCGTAGATGAGTGCTTTCTGGACTTTCTGCCCGACGCCGACGGGTGGACTACGAAGCCTCTGCTGGAAAGTGGGAACCTCGTCATCCTGAAAGCTTTCACCAAGCTCTACGGCATGGCCGGCGTCCGGCTGGGTTACTGCCTCTGCGGCGACGAAGCGCTTCTGGAAAAAATGCAGACAGCGGGCCAGCCGTGGGCCGTGTCCAGTCTGGCGCAGGCGGCAGGCGTCGCGGCCCTGAAAGAAACCGCTTATGTGGACGAGGTGCGCGCCCTCATCGCCCGGCAGCGGCCCGTTCTGACGGCGGGCCTGCGGGCGCTGGGCCTGCGGGTCATCGATGGAAAGGCGAACTATCTGCTCTTCCGCGCGCCCGCCGACCTGAACGAGAGGCTTCGCCCGCTGGGAACACAGGTGCGCAGCTGCGCGAATTATCCGGGCCTCGGGCCGGAGTGGTACCGCACGGCGGTGCGCACGGCCCCCGAGAACGCCCGGCTGCTGGAACTTATGAAAGAGGTGCTGGGATGAGCAGGGCAAAATGCATCATGGTGCAGGGTACGATGAGCGGTGCAGGCAAAAGTCTGCTCTGCGCGGCGCTCTGCCGCATTTTTGCGCAGGACGGCCTGCGCGCCGTGCCGTTCAAGAGCCAGAACATGGCTCTGAACAGCTTCGTCACCAAAGACGGCCTCGAGATGGGCCGGGCGCAGGTGGTGCAGGCGCAGGCCGCCGGTGTCGAGCCGGATGTGCGGATGAACCCCATCCTCCTGAAGCCCAGCAGTGACGTGGGCAGTCAGGTCATCGTCAACGGCGAGGTGCGGGGCCAGATGAAAGCGTCGGAGTATTTCCGCACGAAACGGCAGCTGGTGCCGGACATCCTGAAGGCGTATGACAGCCTCGCCGAGGAGGCTGACGTCATTGTTATCGAGGGCGCGGGCAGCCCGGCGGAAATCAACCTCAAGAGCGAGGACATCGTGAACATGGGCCTCGCCGAGATGGTGGACGCGCCGGTGCTTCTGGTGGGCGACATCGACCGGGGCGGCGTGTTCGCCCAGCTATACGGCACGGTGGAGCTGCTGGAAGAAAAAGAACGCCGGCGCATCAAGGGACTCGTCATCAATAAATTCCGTGGAGACGTAGAAATTCTGCGCCCCGGCCTTTCGATGCTGGAAGAAAAGACCCATCTGCCCGTGGTGGGCGTCGTACCGTACCTGAAGGTGGACATCGAGGACGAGGACTCCCTGAGCCAGCGCCTCGAGATGCGGGACGGCAAAAAGCCGCTGGATGCGGCGATCATCCGTCTGCCGCATCTGTCCAATTTTACGGACTTCATGCCGCTGGAACAGCACCCGCTGCTGGGTGTGCGGTATGTTTCGAACGCTCATGAGCTGGGCGCACCCGACCTCATCCTGCTGCCGGGCACGAAAAACACGGTGGACGACCTGCTCTGGCTGCGGCAGTGCGGGCTGGAAGCGGCTCTGCTCAAGCTGGCCGCGAAAGGCACGCCGGTGCTGGGCGTCTGCGGCGGCTACCAGATGCTGGGCCAGACCCTCGACGACCCCACCGGCAGCGAGAGCGGCCGGCAGCAGACTCTGCGGGGGCTGGGTCTGCTGCCCACCCGGACCGTGTTCAGCGAGCAGAAGCGCCGCGCACAGGTCAAAGCGACCGTCGCCGCCGCCCCCTTTGCGGGTGCAGAGCTGGAAGGCTACGAGATACACACCGGCGTGACCGAGGCTGAGGGCGAACCCTTCGCCCACTACCCCGACGGAGGCCGGGAAGGCTGTATGCAGGGCAATGTGTTCGGCACCTACCTCCACGGTCTGTTCGACACTGGCATGCTGACCGAGGCGCTGGCGGGCTGGCTCTGCCGCCGGAAGGGCATCGACCCCTCCGACGCGGCCCTCATCCCGATGGAAGAGTACCGCCGCCAGCAGTTCGACATCCTGGCCGACGGCGTGCGCGGGGCGCTGGATATGGACGCGGTGTATGCCGCGATGGGAATGGAGAAGCGCTGAATGGAACAGGGACTTTTGCATCTGTACTGGGGCGACGGAAAGGGGAAGACCACCGCCGCTATGGGTCTTGCGCTCCGTGCGCTGGGGTCCGGGAAGCGGGTGGTCATCGTCCAGTTTTTGAAGGGCGGGAACAGCGGCGAGATCCCGCTTCTGGCCCAGCTTGGCGCGGAGATCTACCGGGGCAAGGCCGGGCAGAAATTCGTCTTTCAGATGACGCCGGAGGAAAAGGCCACAACCCGGGAACTACAAAACCAGAACCTCGCCGCCGCCATAGCACAGCCTGCCGACCTGCTGATACTGGACGAAGCCGGGAGCGCAGAAGAGCTGGATATGGTGGACGTCGATCTATTAAAAAAGGCCGTTCTGGAGCGGCCTGCTGGGTGTGAGTGCGTCCTGACGGCCCACACGCCGCCCCAGTGGATGCTGGACGCCGCCGACTACTCCACCGAGATGAAATGCCACCGCCACCCCTACCAGAAGGGGATAAAAGCACGAAAGGGGATAGAATATTGACGCCGCAACATCATTTACCTGCTGACATTGAGCGGACGAGCTTCCACATCATCACCGAAGAGCTGGAAATGATGGGCATGACCCCGCCGCCCGAGCACGAAGCCGTGGTCAAGCGGATCATCCACACCACCGCCGACTTCGACTATGCGCGGAATCTCCACTTCACCCCCCGCGCGGTGGAGCAGGCCGTCAAGGCCCTCCACGCCGGGGCCGTCATCGTGACCGATACAAACATGGCGCTGGCCGGCATCACCAAGCCCGGTCTGGCGAAGCTGGGCGGCACGGCCTGCTGTTATATGGCTGACCCCGAGGTGGCCGCCGCCGCAAAAGAGGCAGGCACCACCCGGGCCGTCGCAGCGATGAAAAAGGCAGCGCAGGAGCATCCCGGGGCCATCCTCGCCGTCGGCAACGCGCCCACGGCTCTGCTGACGATTGCAGAACAAATCGAAAGCGGCCTGCGGCCCGCACTGGTCATCGGCGTCCCGGTGGGCTTTGTGAACGTGGTGGAGAGCAAGGAGCGGCTCTTCGCCGTCTGCGAAAAGCATGATGTACCGGCCATCGTGGCGATGGGCCGCAAGGGCGGCAGCAACGTCGCTGCGGCCATCTGCAACGCCCTTATCTACTCCGCCGCCGAAATGCTCGACCCCTCGGCCCGGGGGTGGAAGTGAGCGATAAGTTTTGGAGGAGCGCAATGAACCCTACAAGAAAGACCGATGAAAGCTTTTACCGGCTGTTTTCCGCGTCTCACACCGTTTCATAGCATCTGACCAAGCGGGAGGACAGCGAGCTGCGCGATAAATACGACCACAACGCGTTCTGCTATTACAGCCAGCCCTCGGTAGATGAAGTCCGGGCCGCGCTGGCCTACCAGAAAGAGCGGGGAGACACCTTCCTCAAGCTGGAAGGGTACGAGCCGCTGGCCGATGCATTCGGCATGGAGTGCGAAGAGACCCTGACGATGGTTCTGCCCCCGGAAACAGACATCCGCAGCTGGAAAACGAACCCGGACGTCTCGATCAAGGCCCCGGACGCAGACCAGCTGGAACAGCACGAACTGAAATACTACGGCCCGTTGTACGGAGATGATTTTACCGTGCGGAACAACCGGAACCTCCGGGAAAAGCTGACCTACCTCGGCGCGTATCTGGGCGGGAAGCTGGTGGGTGATTGCTATATTTTCGCATCCGATGGGTATGTCTGCATGGACGGCCTGCTGGTGGACGAGGATTTCCGGCACCAGTACATCGCCATGACCCTGATGAAGCATATTGCCGAAAAGGCGCAGGAGCGCGGAGAGATCCTGTATCTTCACGCTGACTCCGAGGATACACCGAAGGAACTGTATGCGAAGATGGGATTTCAGGCCGTTGACAAGCTCTATGAATATCTCTGCACCGATTTCTCGAAACTGAAAATATGAACGAATGCGCGCCGGATACGGCGATGGGCCTCCCAATGCGGGAGGCCTTTCTGTTACACCGTCGCCAGCACGGCGAGGATGCTCTGCCAGCGTTTGTTCTCGACCACAGGTGCACGGCGGACGGGCCGGGACTGTACAGGCTGAGGCCGCTGAGCCGTCTGGGGCAGGGGAGCAAAAAGCGCAGACTGCCATGCGGCGGCAAGCTGCATGGCCTCCGGGCAGCTCTGCAGGGTGCGGCGCTCTGCCCCGGCGAGGTAGTCGCCCAGCCAGCAGAGGATGGCCGCGATGTTCAGCTGCTCGGCGGCGCGGGTGCTCCAATAGCTCCAATGGGCGGGACGGCCCACGAACAGCTCCACCGTGATGAGCGCACCCTCCCGGGCGGCAGAGGGGGCGACCGTTCCACAACCACCGGCAGTATGGGCCAGAACATCCAGAATGCGCGCCATCCGGCCGCTGTCGAGGGCGTCGTCCCGGACAAAAGCAGAGAAATCCGTTTGGGCCAGCAGACCGTCGGCGGTGGCGGGGAAGCGCCCCGTCAGCTCGCCCGAGGCGTTGTGGCAGCTCTGCCACCCTTTGCGGACGAGCTGGAAGTTCAGCTTCTGACGTCCCATCGTGGAATAGAACACCCGGGCCTTGCCGCTGACCGGCTCCTGCCGCAGCTCGAGATAAGCGTCTGCGCCTCCGAGGTCTTGGACCTTGACGCTGAGCACAAGGCGGTACTCAGGCTTCTGGCTGGACATGGAAAGATGCATCTCTTCAAAATAACGTGCGGCATCCATAGCGGTTCTCCTTCCTGTGGGCGCGGGGTGGTGTGTAGATGTGCGGCCCTTCGTTGGTTGTAGTATATCATAAATTGCGCCAGAATACAACTATAAGTTTGCAAATAAACCAAAAAACTTTTTGATTCTTCTACAATGCAAAACAAGATGGTTGTGAACGACAACAAAAATACGGGGCCGCTGGCAGCAGATACAACTGCACAGCGGTCCCGTACATTATTATGATTCAGTCGCCCAGCTCCCGTATCTCGTTCTGGATGAGTCGGCCTGCGGCCCGGGCCAGCTGGTCCATGCCCCGGATGCGGGCCATGTTCTTGCCGTAGATGCGGGAGGCATCGGCGGCGCTGGCGTCTTCGCCCATAAAGACGGCGGAGACCCGCAGACCCTTCCGCTGCAGCGCCCGCACCTCGGCGGCGGCGTCCTCCACGCCCGCGCTGCCGCCGTAGTCGCGGCCCAGCGGGTCATCGGGAGAGGGTGGGATGCGGCGGCTGTCGTTGGGGGAGGCGTCCGTCAGGAGGATGAGCAGATGCCGCGCGGCGGGGCCGGGGTCGAAGTCGATGAGGTCGCCTGCGGCCCGCAGAGCCAGACCGTCCCGGTTCCAGCCCGAGGCGAAATACTGGCAGATGCCCTGTAAGCTCTTCTCCTTGAAGCCCTTGAGCACCCGCAGGACGGTGTAGCCCCGCAGGCTGGAAAAGCAGCTCACCCGCACCGGGATGCCGCAGGCCGCGAGGCTCTGGGCGAGGATAGACCCCTGCGCCGCGATGACCTCCTGACAGTGGAGGCGGGAAGCCGAAGCATCCAGCAGCAGGTCAACGGTGAAGGACGGGTGGTTCTCTTCCTCGGCACAGCGGAACACCCGGTCGTCGTCCATGACGGTGCGCCAGACCCGCTCCGGGTCGAGATTGCCGCTGCGGGCGACCCGGGCGTTGGGCTGCTGGTGGACGAGGATGCAGTTGCGTATCTGTTCGGTCAGCCGCAGCACGACGCTGCGGTGAAGCTCGAGATTTTTCGAATAGTACGCCCGGTTCCGCTCAGCTTGAAGCTGGGCCTGTTCGGCCAGGTGCTTTGCCTCGGGGGTAGGGGCCTGCTCCGGGCTGGGGACGCCGGAGGCAAACCAGAGGTGACAGCCCAGATGCTCCCCGGTGCAAAGCTCCTGCTCGGCCTTCCGCAGCCGTTCGGGCGGGTAGAGCGACCGGCCAAAGCAGCTTTCGATGTAGGCGCGGTCTTCCTCGGCGCGCTGGCGCAGGGTGATGTGGGCCAGCCGCTTGTCGGCATGGATGCCGCCGCCGGAGGCGTCCACCGAGCCGGAATGCTCCACCGTCACCCGGTCGGTCTTTATCATCTGGGTGGGCATGGTGCGGGTCATGAGCGACGCCAGCAGGCCGTCCAGATGGAGATGCAGCCCGGCCTTCTGATGCACGGTGCCGTTGAACAGCTCGAATTTGGCGTAGACGGCCAGCAGTGCGGCTTTCAGCTCGTCCGGCTTCGGGGGCGTCTCGGGACTGAGGGCGGCGTCGAGATTCTTTTCGTAGGGGGTCATGACCGGCGGCGTGCGCCCCTGCACAGCCCGCCAGCGCGCGGCCTGCATGGAGTAGACCAGCTGGTTCTTCGCCATCCACTCCTGCCGCGAGAGCTTGTACTGGATGCCGAAAAAGTAGTCCGCATGGGCGCGGCGGAGGGCCGAAAGCACCGGGCGGCAGGACAGTTCCAGCGCGTAGACCGCGCTCTCGAGGTAGAGCCAGGTCAGATCGTCCAGCATGGCCTGCCGGATGTCGCCCTCCCATGCGTCAAAGAGGCTGCGCACCAGCTCGTCGCCGTAGTATTTGTGGACCAGCCCCACGACGCAGTTCATGTAAAAATCAATGGTGCCGTCGGTGTTCCGGGCGAGGAACAGCGGCTCGAAGCCGTAAGCTCCTGCCGCTGCCCACACCTGATTGGCGGCCCGCCGCTCTTCGGCGGTGTAGCTCTGCGCTTCCATAAAAACGCCCCTTTTTTTTAATCGAAGAGCTTTGCGGCGGTGAGCTGGGCCGGGATGCGGGCGGCAATGGCGTCTCGGATGAGGCCCTGTTCGTAGGAGTCGAAGGCTTTGTTGGTGATGCCCATGTCCAGCGCAGCCCCGGCAGCGACGCCCCGGCGCATCAGGCGCAGGGCGTCCAGCATACCGCGCAGGTCGAGAGCTTTGGTGGAGATCTCTGCGCTGTCGCACTTTTTCTGCAAATCGAGGAAGAGCAGGGCAAACTGCCTGACATACTTGCTGTTCAAATCGGGAAACTGGGTGCGCAGGAGCTTTTCGAGGTTCTCCTCGGTGATGGTGGGCATCTGGATGACCACGAAGCGGGAGGTGAGGGCCTCGTTCAGCTCACGGGTGCCGGCGTAGCCGTAGTTCATGGTGGCGATGAAGCGGGTCTCCTCGGCCAGCGGGATGCGCTCGTAGCCCGGCACATCGATGGCGCGGCGGAAATCCAGCACCGCGTGCAGGACGGCCAGCGCCTCGTTTTTGGCCATGTTGATCTCGTCCAGAACGCCAAAGCCGCCGCTCTGGGCGCAGCGGTAGACCGGGCCGGGGCGGAACTTGACCTGTCCGCCCTCGAAGGTGTCCATGCCGATGAGGGACGCCGCGTCCATATTGACGTGGAACGAGATGTCCCACGCGGGGCGTCCGAAGGCGGCGGCGAGGTTTTCGGCCAGCACGTTCTTGCCGGTGGCCTTGCCGCCCGCCAGCAGCAGGTTTTCGCCGCAGAGCAGGGCGGCCAGCGCCTGCTCCCACACCTCTCTGCCGTAGTAGACGAAGGCAGGGGAGGGGATGCGGGGGCGCAGGGCCTCCGCCAGCGGGTGGGCGGTACGGTATTCTTCCACAGCGCGCAGCAGGTCGGGGGAGACCCCTTCCTGCCGCAGCGTATCCATCAGAGCAGATGTTTCAGACATCTATGACATCTCCTTGCGGTTGGCAGTGCCAAACCGAAATTTCACCCTTATCATAGCACAACCCGCGCGGTTTGTGTAGGGCTTTGACGGGCAAAAAAGCGGCAAAGAAGCAGAGAAAATAAAGGTGAAGCTATTTTAACAAACTTTCAGCCGGGACGTGCAGATTTCACGTTCAAAGTAAATTGACAGGCCGCTTAAAATACGATAAAATAATTTTCGTTGTGTCAAAGTGAAAAAGAAAGGCGTAAAAGTATGCTCGAAACCATCACGGCCGTCAATCAGGCGGTCAACAGCTTTATCTGGGGCATCCCGGCGATGGTCTGCATCATCGGCGTGGGCCTGCTGCTCAGTGTGCGGACAGGCTTTTTGCAGCTCCGGAAATTCCCCTATGCCATCAAAACGACCATTGGCCGCATCTTCCGCAAAAAGGATGCCTCCGACGGCGCGATGACTCCGTTCCAGGCGGTGTGTACGGCGCTGGCCGCTACCGTCGGCACCGGCAACATCGCCGGCGTGGCGGGCGCGATCGCCATCGGCGGGCCGGGCGCGGTGTTCTGGATGTGGTGCTCAGCTCTGCTGGGCATGTGTACCAAATTCTCCGAAGTGACGCTGGCTGTGCATTTCCGCGAGCGGAACAAAAACGGCGAGCTGGTGGGCGGCCCCATGTACTATATTAAAAACGGCCTCGGCAGCCGGTGGCAGTTCCTCGCGGTGCTGTACTCGCTGTTCGGCGTGCTGACGGTCTTCGGCACCGGCAACGCCACCCAGGTCAACACCATCGTCACAGCCATCGACTCGGCCCTGCTGGCCTACGGCAGCAGCCTGAACAGCATCCTGCCCACGGTCAACCTCGTCGTGGGCGTGGTGGTGGCCATGATGGTGGCTATGGTGCTGCTGGGCGGCGTCAAGCGCATCGGCAGCGTGACCGAAAAGCTGGTGCCGTTCATGGCGCTGTTCTATGTGGTGCTGGCGCTGGGTGTCGTGGTCATCAACTACCGGCGCTTCCCGGCGGTGCTGGCCTCCATCGTCGGCGGTGCATTTGACCCGCAGGCCTTCACCGGCGGTGCCATCGGCAGCATCTTCCTCAGTATGCAGAAGGGCGTTTCCCGCGGCATCTTCTCCAATGAGGCCGGCCTCGGCACCGGCTCCATCGCTCATGCCTGTGCCGACACCCGCAAGCCCGTCAAGCAGGGGATGTTCGGCATCTTCGAGGTCTTCGCCGACACCATCGTCATCTGCACCCTGACCGCCATGGTCATCCTGTGCAGCGGCGTGCCGGTGGGCTACGGCAGTGCGGCAGGCGCAGAGCTGACCATCTCCGGCTTCACGGCCACCTACGGCGGCTGGTCGTCCATCTTTACGGCGGTGGCGCTCTGCAGCTTTGCATTCTCCACCATCATCGGCTGGGGTCTCTACGGCTCCCGGTGCATCGAGTTCCTGTTCCACACCGACAAAGTGGTCGGCCCCTTCCTCGTGGTCTACTCCTTCGTGTCCATTCTGGGCGCGACGGTTGATCTGGGCCTGCTGTGGAGCATCGCCGACACCTTCAACGGACTGATGAGCATTCCGAACCTCATGGCCCTGCTCCTGCTGTCCGGCACGGTGGCAAAGCTCACGAAGGAGTTCTTCGTGGGCGAGGGCGCACAGAAGTAAAAAACTATATATAAGGAAACACGGCAGACGCATTTTGACGCGAATCTGCCGTGCTTTTTGTTTGTTATGCCAAAAAATCGCGGCCTATTTTATGAAGAAAGCTGAAATATGCGTCAAAAAGCAAGAGCGCTTGACAAAACAGGGGGGGGGGGGGTACACTGGGAAAAATGGAAATCATATTTCCAGAAACTGAGGAGGATGTTTTATGAAAGTTGTAAAGAAACTGATGGCACTGGTTCTGGCCAGTGCTCTCGCCCTGACCCTGCTCACCGGCTGCGGCGGCGGTGGCGGCGGTGGTGGAAGTGTTTCCATTAACGGAACTACTGTGACGATTGGCGGCACGAACAATGCAGATACTGAATTTTCAAAAACATTCATCAATGCATTGAGTGCTGGCGCGGGAATCCATGTGACATATAGTGAAGCGGAAGCAGTAAAAGCACAGAAATACATAAGAGCTGCATCCAAAGTGAAAAATTCTGACCCAAGTGACGGTATAATCATGGCAGTTCTTAGTGAGGCTGGAATTGACCTCACGAAAGAAATGCTGTTTGGCTCGGATGAAACTGTTACGAGTTATCAAATCATGGATATTGCAGAACAGATGGATAACTGGACGGAAACGCTGGCACAGAAGGGATTGACTGTTAGCTATGAAGGCGCTAAGTTTGGCTATGTTACGATGACTAGCGACGGCGAGACTTCGATTCTCATGGTTATGGAGTATACGGCGACCTAAAGAAATTGAATTAAATCAGTAAATAGCAATAAGCGCCCTCCGGCCTGGGCCGGAGGGCGCTTTGCTGTCAACAAACCTCTGGTTTTATCTATTTTCTCTGCAAAAACTCAAAAAAGTATAAAAATTTCATGGAAATCATAAGAATTGATATTGAATAAATTTTAACAAAGTGGTAAAGTAAAAGCAAAGAGAGTCGTACCCGCCGCCCGGCGGGGCGCAAAATCAGGAGGTTTTACCAATGGCTGATCGTATCGTTCTGAATACTATTTCTTATCATGGCCACGGCGCTATCGAGAACATCGTTCCCGAGCTGACCGCCCGCGGCTACAAGAAGGCTTTCGTCTGCTCTGACCCCGACCTTCTCAAGTTCGGCGTCACCAAGAAGGTCACCGACCTGCTGGACGCTGCAAACTTCGCCTACACCGTCTACAGTGAGATCAAGCCCAACCCCACCATCGCCAATGTGCAGGACGGCGTGGCCGCTTTCAAGGCCGCAGAGGCTGACTGCATCGTGACCATCGGCGGCGGCTCTTCCATGGACACCGCAAAGGCCATCGGCATCATCATCAACAACCCCGAGTTTGCCGATGTGCGCTCTCTGGAAGGCGTCGCTCCCACCAAGAAGCACGCCGTCTTTACCATCGCAGTCCCCACCACCGCCGGTACTGCCGCTGAAGTCACCATCAACTACGTCATCACCGATGTCGAGAAGAAGCGCAAGTTCGTCTGCGTCGATACCAACGACATCCCCGAGATCGCTGTGGTTGACCCCGATATGATGGCCTCCATGCCCAAGGGTCTGACTGCCGCCACCGGCATGGACGCTCTGACCCACGCCATCGAGGGCTACATCACCAAGGGCCACTGCACCATCTCCGATATGTTCCATCTGGAAGCCATCAAGCTCATCAGTGAGAACCTGCGCGGCGCTGTCCAGAACACTCCGGAAGGCCGTGAGGGCATGGCTCTGGGCCAGTACATCGCCGGCATGGGTTTCTCCAACGTGGGTCTGGGCATCGTCCACTCCATGGCACACGGCCTGTCCGCTCTGTATGACACTCCCCACGGCGTGGCCTGCGCTATCCTGCTGCCCGTCGGTCTGGAGTACAACAAGACCGTCGCCGGTGAACGCTATCGTGCCGTCGGTAAGGCCATGGGCGTGAAGGGCATCGACGAGATGAACGACGCACAGGCCGCAGATGCCACCATCGCCGCTGTCAAGCAGCTGAGCGCTGACGTGGGCATCCCCGCAAATCTGAACGGCATCCTGAAGGAAGAGGATATCCAGTTCCTCGCCGAGTCCGCTTATGCTGACGCCTGCCGTCCCGGCAACCCCCGCGACACCAGCGTGGAGGAGATCGTGGAGCTGTACAAGAGCCAGCTGTAAGCTGAGTCGGAGCGATTTACCCTTATAAAAAATACAGGCCGCTGTAAAATAACCTCTCAGTCTCGCATTCGCTCGACAGCTCCCCTACCGAGGGGAGCCTCTGGCGAAAAGGCAAGGCTATCCGTCATGCCAAAGCCTCCCCTTGCTAGGGGAGGTGGCAGCGCGTTAGCGCTGACGGAGAGGTTTCTTACAGCGGCCTTTTTGCGTAAAAATCCCGTCTCCCTCTTGCGGACGCGGCCAAAACTGCATACAATAGTCCTATAACCGTTTATATGGGAAAGGAAACATGCAATGGAGCTGAATTTTTATACCCTCTGCGTCATCTATCTGGTCTACTCGTTCCTCGGCTGGGTAGCCGAGACGGTGGTGGCGACCATCAAGGGCCGCGCTTTCGTCAACCGTGGCGTGGCGTCCGGCCCGTTCTGCTTCGTGTACGGTACGGCGGCTGTGCTGATGGCGGTGGGCTTTGCCGACCTGCGCTCGACGCCGGTGGCCCTCTTCCTCGGCTGTGCGGCCAACGCCACCGTGGTGGAGTGGGTGACGGCCAAGCTGCTCGAGAGGATGCACCGCCGCCGCTGGTGGGACTACTCAGATAAAAAGTTCAATCTGGACGGCTACGTCTGCCTGCAGTACTCGGTGCTCTGGGGCCTGCTGGGCATGGCAAGCGTGCTGTGGGGCAACGTCCTGCTGCTGCGGCTCTGCGCCCTGCTGCCGGGCTGGCTGCTGCATGTCGGCGTCTGGGCGGCGATGACGCTGGCCGTCCTCGACCAGCTGGGCGCAGCGCTGGCCGTCAACCGGTACGCCGCCAGCCATCCGAGGCTGGAACAGCTCAACCTCGAGCTGGAAAAGCACTCGGACAAGCTGCGCCAGCGGCTCATCGCCCATGTGGAAAAGCGTATCCAGCGGGCTTACCCGGCCATCGTCCAGCCCGAGCCGACTGTTCAGAAAGAAAAGGCTCTGAGCTTCGGCGACCTTGTCTGGCTCTTTGTCATCGGGGCTTTCCTCGGCGACGTGGTGGAGACACTGTTCTGCCGGGTGACGGCGGGCGTCTGGATGAGCCGCTCGAGCCTCGTGTGGGGACCCTTCAGCGTGGTGTGGGGGCTGGCGCTGGTCATGGCGGCGGTCCTGCTGCGGGGCAGCGAGGAGCGGAGCGACCGCTCCATCTTCCTGTTCGGCTTCGTGATGGGCGGCGCATATGAGTATATCTGCAGCGCCGTGGGTGAGCTGCTGTTCGGCGTCATCTTCTGGGACTACAGCGGCTTCAAGTTCAATCTGGGAGGCCGTGTCAACCTGCTCTACTGCTTCTTCTGGGGCATCGCGGCGGTGGTCTGGATCCGGTACGGCTACCCCCTCGTTGCAAAGCTGATGGCAAACCTGAAAAAGCACATCCTGCCCTGGATGACCGTGGTGCTGACGGTGTTCATGGCCGTGAACATGGGGCTTTCGGCACTGGCGCTGGCCCGGTACGACGCCCGCACCAGCGGCCTCGCCCCGGCGAACCAGCTGGACGTCTTCCTCGACGAACATTTTGACAACGCCCGGATGGAGCGGGTGTACCCCAACGCCAAAAAAACCGGCTGACCCGGCAGCCATAAACGCAAAAAAGCACTGCACCCGCCCGCTTTTGGGGAGTGCAGTGCTTTTGGTTTGTTCAGCCCTTACTGAGCGGCAAAGACCTTTACCTCGTCCTTGTCCATGAAGGCGGCACCGGCAAAGCCTGCTGCTTCCAGCTGGCCCAGCTGCTTGCCGAGCTTCTTGCCCTGAGGCAGGACGGTGACGTTGTAGGTATCGCGCAGGGCAGCGGCCTTGCTCAGGACAGCGGTGAAGTCGGCGTCCTTACCGTAGAGCAGTGCGATCTTCTGCTTTGCGCCGGGGATCTGATAACCCTGCTCGAGCAGGATGCCGCAGACGCGCTCAAAGCCGATGGAGAAGCCGACTGCCGGCACCTGAGTGCCGAGGAACTTGCCCACCATGTTGTCATAGCGGCCGCCGCCGGCGACTGCACCGCTGAACTGCGGGCAGGTGATTTCGAAGACCATGCCGGTGTAGTAGCCCTGACCGCGCACGAGGCTGGGGCAGTAGGCCACCTGATAGCGGCCTGCGGCCATGGCGTTGGCAGTAGCGAGGACGTACTTGAGGTCGTCGGCGATGGCGGGGTCTGCGCAGCGGGCGGCCACAGCGTCCAGCGTCACCTCGCCGGCGGCGATGAAGCCGGCCAGTGCGTTGACCGCGCTCTCGGGCAGCTGCTTCTCGAGAAGCTCGGCCTTCACGCCGTCGGCACCGATCTTATCCATCTTGTCGAAGGTGATGCAGACGGAATCCAGCGTGTCGGCGGCAAAGCCCATGCTCTCCAGCATCCCGCGCAGGATGCGGCGGTCGTTGATGTTGACGGTGAAGCCGTCGAAGCCGATGCCCAGCAGGGCGCGGGTGGTCACGTCGATGAGCTCGACCTCGGCGTTGGGGCTCTCGTCGCCCAGAATGTCGATGTCGCACTGGACGAACTCGCGCAGACGGCCCTTCTGGGGGCGCTCGGCGCGGAACACGCGGTCGGTCTGGATGACCTTGAAGGGGTGGGGGAGCTTGTCCTTGTTGGCGGCGTAGAAGCGGCTCAGGGGCAGGGTCAGATCATAGCGCAGGCCCATGTCGGAGAGCTCTTTCGGGTCGCCGGAGTTCAAGGCGGCGGTGAGCTTGTCGCCGCGCTTGAGCACTTTGAAGATGAGGTTCAGGTTGTCGCCGCCGTCGGACTTGTCGAGGTTTTCCATATCCTCCAGCATGGGGGTGGAGATGCGCTCGAAGCCGGATGCGCGGTAAGTCTCGAGAATTTTGCCCTGAATGTAGTCGCGCAGGGTCTGCTCGTTGGGCAGAAGGTCGCGCATACCTTTTAAGGCCTGAGTTTTCATAATATAGTCCTCTTTCTGTATATCAAAAATAAAATAACATCCAATACTTATCTATTATAAAGAATACTGTCTTTTTGTCAATCGAAAAGGACACACTATTCTCTGAGGTGATGCACGAAATGCAGAAAACAAGACCCTGGGCCATCCTGACGGCGGGCGCGGCCATTCAGGTATTGACAGGCCTGCCCGCCGCGTGGGGCGTGTTTCAAAGACCCGTCATGGAGGAATACTGCCTCAGCGAGCAGGGGGCAGGCTATGCCTTCGGAGTGCTCATCGCATTTTTCGGCATAGGGTGCGTCATCGGCGGCTTTCTGCAGGATAAGCACGGCCCTCGCTTTGCAGCTTTGTGGGGGACGGGTCTGCTCTGCGGCGGATTCTTCGCGGCGGCGGCTCTCCCGGCAGAGAAGGGGAGTGCTTTTTTCGGGGTGTTCAGCATCCCGGCAGGGCTCGGCACAGCCTTTCTCTATCCGTCCATCCAGTCCTGCGCCCAGAAGTGGTACAAGGGCCGGAAGGGCCTCGCCACCGGCGTCATCGGGGGCGCAGTGGGGTTGAGCGGAGCGTTCCTGACCGTCTTTGTCCGCACGGCGCTGCGGGGGTTCGGGCCGGTGCAGGGCATCCGGGGCGCGTTCTGGGCGCTGGGTGCGCTGACCCTGCCGGTCTGCCTCGCGGGCAGTGCATTGCTGACCGACCCGCCGCCCGAAAAGCCTCAGCCCAGCCAGCAGGGAAAGACTAAGGCCGCGCCGCCCCTTGACCTCTCGCCCCGGCAGATGCTTGGCACGCAGCAGTACTGGCTCTGCGCCGGAGCGGTCTGCTTTTCCACCCCGGCGGTGCTGCTGTTCAGTCCGATCATCCTGAAGCTTGGGATGGAGCGGGGGCTGGACGAGAGCGCCGCCCTCTGGGCCGTGGTGCTGGGCAGTGTGGGCAGTGCGGCCGGGCGGTTGCTGATGCCCCTGCTCAGCGATAAGATCGGCCGCCGCCCCACCGACCTCATCCTCTTCGGCATGTCGCTGGGGCTTTCGGCGGTGTTCCTGTTTGCCCGGGGATGGGCCGTCGTGGCAGTGTATGCGGGGCTGACGTTCTGCTACTCGGCGTTGGCGGCGGTGCTTCCCGCCCTCTCCACCGATCTGTTCGGCCTGCCCCACGCCGGGGTGAACTACGGCTTTCTGGCGCTGGGCCAGAGTGTGGGAAGCCTTTTGTTCCCCTGCATCGCTGATTTCTGGGGATTCGAGCAGGGACGGCACATCCTCGCCATCGCGGGTGCGGCGGCGGGCTTCGCCTGCATCTGGGCCGTCACGCCGGTGCGGCGGGAGCCGCAGAAAAAAACGAATTGAGAAGTTGCGCTCCTGCGCAGAAAAACGAAAATGACAAAAAGATTGCGAAAAATTTGTCAGAAATGACTTGCAAATTGGGCCAACGTCCTCTATAATAAAATTGTGCGTGGTAGTACCGGGAGAGGCGCAGAAAAGAGAGCGGCGCAGCCCGGTCAATGCAAGGCGGCAGGGGAGAGAAGCTTCTGCCGCACGGCATCAATTTGTCAAAAGGAGAGTATGATTATGACCTATTCGCAGCAAGTACAG
>OJNP01000787.1_pt1 | contig 19378 bp, 16 predicted proteins | sample 1597921 | NCBI WGS metagenome assembly OJNP01 (sample SAMN01915213, study PRJEB22387) | human gut metagenome | isolation source: stool | host: Homo sapiens | place: USA | reverse complement strand
ACGACAAGCGCACCGAGGTGAAGGAAAACGACATCCCGGACATCATCGCCCGGTTCCATAACCTTGATGCCGAAACTGACCGCAAGCGCACCGAGCAGAGCTTCTTTGTGCCAAAAGAAGAAATTGCCGCCAATGGATATGATTTGTCCATCAATAAGTATAAAGAGACCGAGTATGTGCCGGTGGAGTACCCCTCGACCACGGAGATCCTTGCCGACCTGCATGAGCTGGAAATGGAGATCACCAAGGGTCTGGCAGAGTTGGAGGAGATGGTGTGATGGCGAAGTTGGGAGAAATTGCAACATACATAAATGGATATGCCTTCAAACCACAAGATTGGTCAGACGAAGGTATTCCAATTATTCGGATTCAGGACTTGACCGGAAATTCGTATCAGGCAAACCGTTATAATGGTGAATACGCATCCAAATATGAAGTAAACGATGGAGATGTTTTGATTTCATGGTCTGCCAGTCTTGGCGTATACATTTGGCATGGAGAAAAGGCAGTATTAAATCAGCATATTTTCAAGGTCGTTTTTGATAAAGAAAGGATCTCAAAAGATTTTTTCGTACATCAGGTAGGTTTGATTCTGGAAAACGCTGCATCCGATGCACATGGCGCAACAATGAAGCATTTAACCAAGCCCGTTTTTGACGCGCTGCCATTTTACTTGCCACCGTATGAAAAGCAGTGCGAAATTGCAGAAGTCCTTGATAAAGTAACGAGTTTGATTTCTCTCCGCAAGCAGCAGCTTGCCAAACTGGAAGAGCTGGTAAAGGCACGGTTTGTGGAGATGTTTGGAGACTGTCACCATAATCCTAAAGGTTGGCAGACAAAGACAGTGGAAGATATTGCATTTGTTGGTTCCAGTAAACGTGTTTTTGTTGAAGAACTACAAACGGATGGCATACCGTTTTATAGAGGGACAGAAGTAGGCGCATTAGCAGAGAAAAAGGCAATTAAGCCAGAACTCTTTATCACAGAAGAACATTACAATCAGCTATGCACGATGTCAGGAAAACCGCAAAAGGGTGATTTGTTGATGCCATCCATCTGTCCCGATGGACGAATTTGGATTGTTGACACAGATGCTCCATTTTATTTCAAAGATGGTCGGGTGTTATGGATTCACTTAACAAGTGCAGATTATAATTCTGTGTTTTTGCTTTATACATTGAAAGATAGAATCATGACAGACTATGATAGTATTGCATCTGGGACAACATTTGCTGAATTAAAAATATTTTCGTTGAAAAAGTGCAGAGTCTTTGATGCTCCAATCGCCTTGCAAAACGAATTTGCTGCCTTTGTGGAGCGTGTAGACAAGCAGAAGCAGACCGTACAGCAGAGCCTTGAAAAGCTGGAACTGATGAAAAAGGCGCTGATGCAGGAATATTTTGGGTGAGGCCTTTTGCTATCAAAGAGAAATAAATGTAACAGTGAAAAGATAAATTGAGCAAATAAGTTACTAACTCGAAAAAGAACGTGAGCAAATAAATTATTTGCGCTAAATTGCGAAAAAAGTATAGACGCCTGATGCAAAGCATGATATAATAGGTAAAAATTGGAAGCCGGAGAAAGGAGTACCTATTATGAATCAGTTCTATAATCAGATGTTTAATCCAACCTATGTGAACCCGGGATTTTATCAGTCGATTCCAGCGCAGGCGATGTGGCAGTATCAGCAAGACCAAAATGCAGAGGTTCAAAAGGCTGTGAAAGCAACACGTGATCTGTGTGAAGCTGTGAATAAGCTGGATGTACAACATCAACAGCAGGCATTTTATGCGTGTTTGGCGGTATTGGCCGCTGAGCTGGGATGGAAGCGGTAATAGAATGGCCAAAGCTTAGAGGTGAAAAATAATGACGGAAAATATTTGGGTCGCAATTATTGGAGCGGCGGGGGTAATTATGACCGCAATTATTGGTATTTTTAAGAAAAAAGATAAGCCTGAATCAAAAAGTGATTCGTCAATTAGCCAGACATTTAATGTGAGCGGGGATCACAATACTGTTGTCGGAATTAGAAACGATAAAAAGGAGAAATAAAATGTGTGATACTGTGAATACAACCCAAAATGCACAATTCGGTTCACATGACAACAGTTTTATCGCACAACAAATTAATAATTATGGAGTTCCGGCCGAACAAGTACCTGGAATGATAATAGATGCAACATTTAAATTGTTTCATCAGTATTTTCCTCAACTGCAAAAAGAGGCATTAGAGGAAGTTCACCAAATGCTTGAGACAAAATTAAAAAGTATTCCTCCAGAAAATATTGTTCCGCCAGCTGCAAGAATTGCGATTCCAGCCTTACAAAACGCAAGTATTACAGAAGAACATAACATTAGAGAGCTTTATGCCAATTTGCTTTCTAATTCTATGAATAAGGTTGTCAAGGATGGTGTACATCCCGCGTATGTGGAAATAATCAAGCAGCTTTCACCTGATGAGGCCAAAATTTTATATTACATGAAGAATCATCCAACGATTCCAATTATTAGTATCCGTGCGGAAAACAAGGAACATGGAGGAGTTACTGTCATTAGTAATTTCACTAATGTTGGAAGTCTTGTAGGATGTGAAAATTCAAATCGAACAGATGAATATTTAGATAATATCGAACGTTTAGGATTGGTGAAAAATATGGGAGAGCTCGCTTCTCTTACAAATAAGACCCTCTATAAGCCCTTAGAAGAAGACCCATATATATTATGGCAGATGGATGAAATAAGAAAAAATACAATTTTAAATATTCCCAAAATCAAACAGGGATATGTAGAACTAACAAATTTCGGAAAATCTTTCTGTCAACTGTGTTGCGCAATTAACAATGTGATAACCGTTGTAATTAAATAAATTAGAAAGGAGCCCTCCCCATGTCCAACTTCTCCTACCTCTCCACCCGCCCCGAATATTCCCTCTTTGCCAATTCTGCCATCGAGGCCGAGAAAGTGTTCTCCACCTCCCCGGCGATGTGCGCGGTGGGGTGCCGGAAGGCGTTGGAGCTGGCGGTGAAGTGGGTGTATGCGGCAGACAAAACCATCACGATGCCCTACAAAGACAATCTGCAATCCCTGCTGCATGAGCCGAGCTTCCGGTTTGCAGTGGACCGGGACGTGTGGAGCGTGCTGCCCAGCATCGTGAAGGCAGGCAATCTGGCGGTACATACAGGGCATAGCGTGTCGGCGGCGGATGCAGTGTTCAGCCTGCGGGGGCTGTTCGACTTCATCCAGTGGGTGGATTACTGCTACGGCACGGACTATGTGGAGCGCTCCTTTAATGAAACAGCCATCCCCGGCGAAAAGGTAACGCTGGACGAAAAGAAGATCCGGGAGCAGGAAAGTTTACTGTCCCAGAAGGATGCCGAGCTGGAAGCCTTGCGCAAGCAGGTGGAGAGCCTTTCGGCGGCGTACACCGCCAGCAAACAGCAGAACCAGCAGAGCCGCAGTTTCACCGCCGCCGACCTGACCGAGGCCGAAACGCGGCGGAAGATCATCGACATCGACCTCAAGGCTATGGGCTGGAAGTTTACCGGGCCGGACGCTGATGTGCGCACCGAGTACGAAGTGGACAACATGAACGGCGTGCTGGGGCAGAAGGGCTATGCGGACTATGTGCTGATGGGCAAGGACGGCTTGCCGCTGGCGGTCATTGAAGCCAAGCGCAGCACCAAAGACCCCAACATCGGGCGCAAGCAGGCTCAGCTTTATGCAAACTGTCTGGAGCAGAAGTTTGGCCGCCGTCCGATGCTGTTTACCACCAACGGCTACACCACCTATTTCTGGGATGAGCAGAGCGGCCCGCAGCGTGCTGTGAGCGGGGTGTTCTGCAAGGACGACTTGCAGAAGCTGATGAACCGCCGCACCGAGAAAAAGCCGCTGGACACCATTGCAATCGACGACAAAATCACCGACCGCTACTACCAGAAAAACGCCATCCGGGCTGTCTGCGCCCACATCGCGCAGGGCTTCCGGCGCAATCTGCTGGTCATGGCGACAGGCACAGGCAAGACCCGCACCGCATCCAGCCTGACCGATGTGCTGAGCCGCGGCGGCCATGTAACCAACGTGCTCTTTCTGGCGGATCGCACCGCGCTGGTCAAGCAGGCAAAGGACGACTTCAAAAAGTATCTGCCGGACCAGTCGCTGTGCAACCTATGCTCCTCCAAGGACGATAAGGCCGCGCGCATCGTGTTTTCCACCTATCCCACCATGCTCAACGCCATCGACAACGCCAAGACCAAGGACGGCGTGCCGCTGTTTTCGCCCGCCCACTTTGACCTTATCATCGTGGACGAGAGCCACCGCAGCATTTTCAAGAAATACCGCGCCATTTTTGATTATTTCGATGCCGTTCTGGTGGGTCTGACCGCCACCCCGAAAACCGACGTGGACCGCAACACCTACGACTTTTTCGAGATGGAACACGGCATCCCCACCTACGCCTACGATTACGATACGGCGGTCTACACCGACCATGTGCTGGTGCCTTACTACAACTACGAGGTCAAGACGAAATTCACAGAAGAGGGCATCCACTACGACCAGCTTTCACCGGAGGATAAGGCCCGCTACGAGGACGATTTTGCCGAGGACGACACCCTGCCCACCTTTATCCCATCCGAAAAGCTGAACAAGTTCATCTTCAACGCCAACACCGTGGACACGGTGCTGCAAGATCTGATGGAACGGGGCATCCAGACGGCGGGCGGCGACCGCATCGGCAAGACCATCATCTTTGCCCAGAACAAGCGCCACGCAGAGTTTATCCGGGAACGCTTTGGCAAGCTCTACCCGCAGATGGAGACCCAGTACCCGGGATTCATCCAGCGGGTGGTCTGCGACGACGCCTATGCACAGTCCATCATTGACGATTTCAAACAGCCGGACAAGCCGCCGTTTATTGCGGTCTCGGTTGATATGATGGACACGGGCATCGATGTACCGGAGTGCGTGAATCTGGTGTTCTTCAAAAAAGTACGCAGCAAAACGAAGTTCTGGCAGATGATCGGCCGTGGTACGCGGCTCTGCCCATCCCTTGCCTGCGTGGATGCCATCGACGGCGAATATACGGGCAAACGGCGTTTTCTGATCTTCGACTACTGCGGCAACTTTGAGTTTTTCCGTCAGAAACCCAACGGCTACGAGAACGCGGACACCAAGAGTCTGTCCGAGAGCATTTTCTGCAAGCAGGTGCGGATCGCCGCCGCGCTGCAGGATGGAGCCTATGCGGACGAAAAATACCAGAACTGGCGCAAGATTTTAACAGAGACCTGCCGTGCCGAGGTGGGAGCGCTGAACCCGGAGCTGGTATCCGTGCGGCTGCACCGACAGGCCGTGGAACACTATCAAAAGCCGGAAGCCTTTGTCAGCCTGACCGAAACGGACAAAGGCACCTTGATGAAAGAGGTTGCACCGCTCATCTCGCTGGACGACAAAGATGAAGCCGCCAAGCGGTTCGATAACTTTGTGTATGGCTTGCTGCTCTGTGAACTGGAAGGTCTGCCGGGGCTGGGCCGCGCCCAGAAACAGCTGCGCAATACAGCGGCAATGCTGGAAGGGAAGGCTACCATCCCGCAGGTGCAGGCAAAGCTGCCCCTCATCCGGGAGGTGCAGACGGACGAGTTTTTGACTTCGCATGATCTGCTCCGCTTTGAGGAAATGAGGCAGGAACTGCGGGAGCTTATCAAGTTTCTGGTGGACGGTGTAGAAGGGCAAAAGCCTGTCTACACGGCCCTTGCCGACCCGGTACTGGAACAGACCGAGGGCAAAACGCTGGATTCCGGCTACGATTTCGGCGAGTACCGGGAACGTGTGAACCGCTACATCATGGAGCACCGCAGCGATACGCTGGCCATCCACAAGTTGACCCAGAACATTCCGCTTTCCCGGGGTGACTATACCGAGCTGGAACATATCTTCACCTGTGAGCTAGGCAGCAAAGAGGACTATGTACGGGAGTTTCGGGATACGCCCTTTGGTCTGCTGGTGCGCAAAGTGGCAAAGCTGGACCACGATGCTGCCATGAAGGCATTTTCTAAATTTATCAACGACGAATCACTGAATGCAAAGCAGATCGCATTCGTGCAGAAGGTCATTCATTACATCGAGCAGAACGGTTATGTGGAGAGCAAAGCGGTTCTGATGAAACCTCCCTTTGACCAGCCCATTCTGTTTACCCGCCTGTTTGATGGCAAAACAGGCAGTGAACTGATGGAAACCATTGATGCCGTCCGGGAAAATGCTGTCCATGTGACGGCATAAAATGGTGGGGTCAGAGCTTTGAATGAGGTATCATAATCTCTGATCCAACGATACAGAAAAGTAGGTGATACCATCTTTACGCAGTCACGCATTTTCTGCACCCGCTGGAAAGGCAACTACAAAGGCAGCATTGAAGAAGATGCTCTGGATGACAAGAAATTTCAGGGTGCAAGTCTGATCACGCTGCTGCAAAATGCGGAAGATTTTGTTCGCAACAACAGCAAAAATCCGTGGTATGACCCGTGAAGAACGCAGTGATTACCCTTATAAAGCCGTTCGTGAGGTGCTGGTCAATGCGCTGATTCATCGGAATTATCAGATTCTTGGTTCGGAGATTCATGTAGAAGTGTTCGATGATCGGCTGGAAATCACTTCGCCGGGCGGCATGATGAATGGCCGCAGGGTGCAGGATATGGATATCCGGCACATTCCGTCTATGCGGCGAAATCAGGTGATCTCGGATGTGTTCTCGCGGCTTGGCTTTATGGAGCGCCGTGGCAGCGGCATTGACCGCATCCTGAACTCTTATGTGGAAGCGGCTCAGAAGCCGACTTTCTACTCGGATTCAGATTTCTTTATCGTTACGCTGCCGAATAGAAGTGTGGCGACTCCGGCACAGGTCAGTATGGAAAGTGTGGAGGCTCAGCCTGCAAAAGTATCGACTTCTGAGAAAAAAGTATCGACCTCACCACTTGATGTATCGACTTCCAAGGAAAAAGTATCGACTTTGATGCAGGCAGAAGCTAAACGAGATAAAGAAATTGCGGATTTCAGTAAAATGGTTGATACACTCCCACTAGCTAATAGCACAAAAGTGAAAATTACAAAATTGTTCAAAAAGTATGGCTACCGATATACATTCAACACAAATAATGTTGAAAATGTATTTGAAGTAAAAGAGGCAAGGGCACGTGTGGTAGTTCGTCAAATGAGAGAGTACGGATTTGTAAAAAAAGAACAATTTGGTGTTTACAGGTTTGTGAAAGAATAGAAAAGTTCGCTTTTATGTTTTTTATGGTTTAGTTAATATAATTTGAATTATCATAATCGAAATTATATTAACCACCTGCGCAGAAATGCCCACTCCCCTGAGAACTCCTCAGACGAGTGGGCATTCTTCTTCCTATATATCAAATATATCTTTGTGGTCACTCAAATCGCCACCAAGTCATGGATCAAAAATCATCTGATTTTTTCAAAAATTTTAGAGGTCAGAGGTACAAAAATGAAGAAGATTCATGAAGAATTATGAGCTGAACGCAGGCGAGAGCTTCCGCCTCGACAAGAACGGTCTCCACGGCGTCACGGCGCAGGGCCGCATCAAGATGAGCCTGCTGCTGGTGCTCGAGTAAAAACATCTGTAGAACGCAGAAGACCGACGGCTTTCCGGGATGGAGGGCTGACGGTCTTTTTGTTCAAAACAGGAAAATACTGGGACGGAAAAGGGCGCAATATACCTTATAAATGGCGTTTCAAAAGCAGAAATTTGGCTCAACGTCCAAAATTAAGGTTTGGATGCTTGACAAAGCGGAGATAGGATAGTACACTCAAAAAGAAAATTGATGCAAGACATCCTCAAGGTGAAAAAGATTCACAGAAGAACGGGCGTCTCCGAACTGAAAACGGAAGGAGGCTAGGGACATGACGCTGTTTTCTTACGAAATTTTCGATGCAGTCGCGCGTCAGGGCAGCTTTAACAAAGCGGCCCAGCAGCTGCATCTGACCCCCTCTGCCATCAGCCATGCCATCGCGGTGATGGAGGCTGAGCTTGGTTTTACCTTATTCAACCGCGGCAAAAACGGCGTGACCATGACCAGCTATGGCGCTTCGCTCTACCCGTCCATCCGGGCGGTGCTCAACAGCGACGAGGCCCTGCAGCAGAGCATCGCCCGCCTCAACGGCCTGGAAAAGGGCAAGGTGAAGCTGGGTGCATTCAACTCGGTCTGCGCCGGCCTGCTGCCCCAGATCCTCAAGAGCTTCATGGCAAGCTACCCCCAGATCGAAGTCGAGGTCTATCAGGGTACTTACGACGATGTGAAGGAGTGGCTGCGCACCGGTCAGGTGGACTTGGCCTTCCTGTCCGCCACCTGCCGCGAAGAGTTCAACCTGACCGAGCTGTTCCGTGAGCCGCTGCTCTGCATCGTACCGCAGGACTGGCCCGAACCGCCAAACGGCATTATGACGCCGGAGCTGATGAACGGCCAGAGTTTTGTCGTCCAGTGCGACGCCACCGACGCCGAGATGCGCCAGTTCCTCAAGAAATACTCCATCTCCACCGAGCGCCGCTGCCACGTCATCGACGACCAGTCCAACATCGCCATGGTGGAGGCGGGCCTCGGCATCTCCATCATGCCCCGGATGCTGCTGCGCAGCTGCACAGCGGCGGTCAAGATCTACCCCATCGAGCCGGAAGAGTACCGGGTGGTGGGTCTGGCTGTCCAGCGCCCTACGGCGATGGCTCCGGCGGTCGAGCAGATGTTCCGCCACATCGTGGACTTCTGCCGCCAGATGGACCCGCAGCTTCTCTGAGAATACGAAAATGACCGGGCAGCAGTGATGCTGTCCGGTTTTTACATACCCAATCGGCAGAGTTGATGATTGAATCCGCTGGAAAAATACGGTATACTATAGCAAATCACCTATACGATAGAAATGTCAGAGGTTTATGAAAGCAGCAAGGGGGAAAGACCATGAAACGACGTGATTTCTGTAAAGCGCTGGTTTGCAGTGCAGCTCTTGCGCCCGGGCTGGCACTGCCTCGGGCTGAGGCAGCGGCAAAAAGCCAGACGGTGGGCCGGGCAGTCCCGGCAGGCAATTATACAATGTCCTTCCGCAGCGAGCTGAGCCAGATGGACATCGAGCACGAATATTACTACAGCGACAGTTTTTTTGCGCATACCTCCATCCAGTACGACCACCAGCTGGCGCTGGCGACGCTGGGCATGGTGACGGCTGCTTTCAATACATGGGCCAGCGATGCGAAATACTGGGCCAACGGGGACGTGGGCCGCGAGAACAGTCTCGACGCAGCCTATACCAAGCTGGGCTTCGGCGACGTGAAATACCGCTATTATGATGTCGATGTGGGCAAGGCGGGTGACTTCGTGGGCTGGTCCACGGCCCGCAAGACCATCACCCTGAACGGCAAGCGCACCACCATTGTGGCGCTCATCCTGCGCGGCGGCGGCTACGGCGGCGAGTGGGTGAGCAATCTGCACACCGGCGCGGGCCACGCCCACAGCGGCTTCATCATCCCGGTGCATGAGGTGTTTGCCGATTTGAAGAACTATCTGGCGGCAGCTCAGCAAAAGGGAGAGCTGGGCGTCGTCAAGCTCTGGATGGGCGGCTACAGCCGCGGTGCGGCGGTGGCGAACCTTCTGGCTGCCCGTGTCAACAAGGAGCTGCCCGGACTGGAACGGGAGAATGTCTTCGTCTACACCTTTGCGACACCGGTGGCCCTCGGCCCGCAGGACTACCCCAACTTGCAGCAGGACTACGACAACAACCACAATGCCGACGGCAGCCTGAAAGAGAGCTGGGGCGAGAGCAACATCTTCAACATCATCTCCAGCGGCGACATCGTGCCGCATCTTCTGCCCGAAGAGTGGAGCTTCCACCGGAACGGCAACGACCGCTTCCTTCCCTCCACCCGGAACGAGGAAGAGCTGGAAGACCTGAACGAGATGGGCAAGAATGATTTCGGCCCGACGCCGCTGGACTTCAGCTGGCTGGCCACCGACAAAGAGACGGACGAAGTCATGCTCCGTATGGAGGAGTACTTCATCTCCCGCGAGAACTACCACGAAAAATACGAAGCCGCCCTGATGGACATGACACAGTGCGCCTTCATCCGCTCGGAGGAGGAGGTCACGCAGAACAAAGTTCTGGACGACGGCGAGGTCATCCAGCGGCTGCGCACCCTCACCCATCTGAAGAATATGGATTACTGGAAGATCTCCCGCGCCGTCTGGGCGGCATCCACCATGAGCCGTGCCGTGCTCAAGCGGGTCGATGCGGAGAATATCCCCATCCGTGCGCAGCAGATCGTCGTGCCGATCCTGGCGGTGGGTCTTTGCTATGACCTCGAGAGCGAGGCTGTGAGCCTCATTGCAAAGTACATCCTGATGTTCGTGGCAATGAAGAGCGCGCCCGACGACGCCATCCGGGCGGCGTTCTGCCACCACTGCGAGAATTACATTGCTCTGATGGAATATTACGCCCCCTCAGAGCACTGCATGGAAGCCACCACCCGCACCTGAAAACCGAAAATTCGGAGACAGCAGACCGCTGCCGGAGTCGAAAGACCCCGGCGGCGGTTTTTTCATGCGCAAAATTTTTTTGCACTGGCACGCAATGACATCCTTCGTGTCCGGTAAACGGTATCCTGATAACGCAAAGGGCGGCATCCCCGCCGGGAGCGAGAATGAAGGAGGGCTGTTGTATGCGGAATCGACTGGAACGGAGGCGGCTGACACTGCGCGCCGCAGCACTGTGCATCGTGCTGGTGCTGCTGTGCGGCTGTCTGCTGCCCGCATTTGCCGAGGGGCCGGAGCGGACGGACAGCGTGCCGGACCAGACATGGGACGAGGAAATAGAGGACGAGCCTGCCGGGGACGAAGAAGATGACATCCGGACAGACGAGCCGGTGCTTCTGCCCGCGGAAGGCGGCATCCCCGTCGTGGTGGACGGGCTCGACGACATCGGGCTGCCCGACGAGACGCCGACTCCGGACAGCGGGGCCGTCAAAGCGGACGAGCATTTTGAGAGGACCTATCTCTTCTGGCTCAGCGAGTCGGACGAGGCCGACGGCGGCCTGCCCTACGCGGAACAGATCGTGGGCAGCGGCGAAGAGCTTCTGATGCCCGAAGAGCCGGAGGTGGAGGGAAAGAGCTTCCGCTTCTGGTACAGCCGGGGCGACGAAGGGACGGCGATCCGCTTCATGCCGGATGAAGGACCGCTCTGGCCGGAAGCGGACAGCGAGTGCAGCCTCTACGCCTGTTTCACCGACGATGAGGCCCAGCAGGAGGAGCCCGTTTTAGACGAGGAGGAAGACATCGCCGTTCTGCCGGAGCTGTCGGAAGAACGGCCCGCCGTCGAGGAGGAAACGCCTCTGGATGAGGCAGAACAGCCCGAAAAAGACAGATTCTCTGAGGAAGATGCCGACTTGGCTGACGACAGCGTAGCCGAGGATAAAAATGCCCTGCCTGCGGACGAACTTGATGAGGATGCACCGGGCTGGGGCGATTGGACTCAGGAGGAATTGGCGGCAGTCTTCCTGCTCAAGACCCCCACCAGTCTGCCCGGCAGCAATGACCCCAGCCAGTGGGCGCCGGACAACAGCGAGTGCAAGTGGGTCGGCAAGGTGAAGACCTACGGCGCGGCATGGGAAGATAACGGCAAGAACATCCTGACAAATGTGTCAGACTATGTTGTATCGTGGCCGGGCGGCGCGACTGGCGACGCATGGTCGCTGAAACCGGGCGATGACTACTGGGACGAGGTCGTCGATGAGATATGGGACGAGTATAAGGACACCATCGAGAAGCAGACCGGCATCACGGGGCTGACGCAGGAAGATTTGGAGAGCATCGTGGTGACGCCGTACAAGATCTCGCGCAACAACGGGACAGAACCGGATAAGCACATCGACTGCATCATCAGCGTCAAGAGCAGGAAAAACTTCACGGCCCGGTTCAACGTCCGCGCCCCGGGCGAGGACGACTACAGCATCCGGGAAAGCCGCGAGTACCAGAGCGGCGAGCGGGTGGAAGAGACGACGGCGGACATCGAAAAAGAGTTCGACATCGGCGGTGCGCGCTACGTCTTCGACGGCTGGTACAAAGAGCTCCCCGGTTCGGTGACGGATGAGCCGGACCCGAAGGAAAAGGTATCGCAGGACGAGTGGGAAGAGGGCTATGAGCCCACCGACGAAGAGCTGGAAAACGGCGTCGTCAATTTCTATGCCCACTACGTTCTGGCCGATATAGACCCGGACACCGGCGTGGAGACAGACTTCTTCGGGCTGCCGCTGATGCTGTGTGCCGGTGCGGCCGTTCTGGGCTGCAAAAACAGAAAGAAGGAGGAAGATGAGTGAAGGAACCAAACGAGGCACTTGCCCCGGAGGCCCCGCCCGGGACGCCGGAAGCGAACGTGTCTGGACCGGCGAAGCCGGAAAAAAGCCCCCTGCTGCGGGAAGTGCGCAGTCTGACGGTGCGGCTGGCGGTGTTCGCCGCCGTGCTCTGGGTGCTTCTGACGCAGGTGTATCTGGTGACGCAGGCGTCCGGCAACGAGATGTTCCCCGCCGTGAAGGACGGCGACCTCGTGCTGGGCTGCCGGCTGGAAAAAGACTATGCCAAGAATGATGTTGTGGTATATGAGCGCTTGGGAAGGCTGCGGGTGGGCCGCGTGCTGGCCCGGGGCGGGGACATCGTGACCCTGAGCGAGAGCGGCGTTGTGGAGGTCAACGGCTCGGCACAGGGCGGCGGCATCCTCTACCCCACCTACCCCAAATCTCTGCTCAGCTACCCCTACGCTGTGCCGGAGGACAGCGTCTTCATTCTGGGCGACTGCCGCACACAGGCCGAGGACAGCCGTGACTTCGGCCCGGTGCAGTGCAGTGCGGTCAAGGCAAAAGTCATCACCCTCATCCGGCGGCGGGGGCTCTGAGCCGCCCAAAAACCATACAAGACAACATAGGAGGAACTTCAGGATGAAACAGAACAAGGTAGAAAAGCTTCTCGCAGGTGTGCTTTCCATCTCTCTGGCCATGGGCGTCAACGTCATGCCCGCCTTTGCGGCACAGGTGCAAGGCCCTCCGTATGAGGATATGTCCCGGGTGTATCTCACCAAAAACTACGAGCTGGCCAACACGGGTACGATCTCCCCGGAAGAGACCTTTACGTTTACGATCGACCCGGTTACCGTGACCGACGCATCGGATGACATTGAGGCCGCAGATTATAGGCCGATCGTCGGCGACGTGACCTACGCACAGGGCGAAGCCGGCAGCGCGAGTAAAACCAAGAAAATCGAGATCACGCTGCCCGAGTACGACAGCGTGGGCGTCTACACCTACATCATCCATGAGGTGGCGGGCAACAGCGCAGGCGTGACCTACTACGGCGACGCCATCCTGCTGCGGGTGACGGTCATTGAGCAGGACGGCAAGCTCCGAATTGCCGCTGTCCACACCGAGGACCCGGAGTCCACCGGCGAGGGCAAGAAGGACGACTTCGACAACCGCTACTCTGCCGGTGAGCTGGAAGTCCACAAGGACGTCGAGGGGATCATGGGCAATAAGGAGAAATACTTCGAGTTCACGGTGCAGCTGACCGGCGAGGAGGGCAAGACCTATCAGGACAGCTACGCCATCACCGGCGGCAGCTATGACGCAAACCCCACCTCGATCAAGATCAAGCCCGGCGAGACGACGGAAGCGACCTTCTATCTGAAAGACGACGACACCATCCACATCGAGAACCTGCCCTACGGCGTCGAGTACAAGGTATCCGAGACGCCGGTCGCAGACTATGTGACGACGGAGACCGGAACCGAGGGCGAAGTGGATGCGGCAGTCGAGCAGGCAAGCTTCACCAACACCAAGGGCGGCACCGTGGATGCCGGTGTGGTGCTGGACAGCGCACCCTATCTCTTCACCCTGACGGGTGCTGCGGGCGTCGGGCTGCTGCTGACCCTGCGCCGCCGCCATCAGAAGTAAGCGCGGAGGAAATAAGGCAAGGGAGGTGAGGAACATTCGGTGGCAGAAGATGGCCCTGCGGGCGGCGAACGGCCTGCTGGACGGGGTGACGGCCCTGCTGGTGCTGCTGGCGGTGGTCTGGTCGGGCTATGCGCTGTGGGACAACAGTCGGGTGTACGCCGCTGCCGACAATGTGCAGGCCGGGCTGTTGGCCTTCAAGCCCCAGCCGCAGGAGGACAACAGTCTCTCCTTCGGCCAGCTGCGGGACATCAACCCCGATGTCTGCGGGTGGCTGACGCTGGACGGCACGGCTATCGACTACCCGGTGATGCAGGGCGAGAGCAATTTCACCTATCTGAACACCGACGTCTACGGCAGCTTTGCGCTGGCAGGCAGCATCTTTCTGGATGTTGACTGCGACGCGGACTTCAGTGGGCGGTATTCCCTGCTCTACGGCCACCATATGGAGAACGGGCGGATGTTCGGCGACCTCGACAAATACAAGGACGGCGCATTCTTCCGCCAGAACACCACCGGCACCCTGACGCTGCCCGGCGGGAGCTATCGGCTGGAAGTGCTGGCCTGCCTTGTGGTGCCTGCGTCGGAACAGGCCATCTTTGCCCCGGGCAAGTGGCGCTCGGACGCAGGCGGGCTGCTCCCCTTTGTGGAGGAGAATGCCCTTCAGATGGATGCACAGGCCCTCCGTGCGCTGGAAGAGGAGCCGGAAGGAGCGCAGTTCCTGGCGATGGCTACCTGCTCGGGTGAGTACACCGACGCGCGGACGGTGGTGCTGGCCCGGATGGAACCAATGTCAGACCTGCAAAACGGAAAGGAGGAGAGCTTATCATGAGAAGGCTCCCGAAAATGGCAGCGGCCCTGCTGGCAGCAGCGCTTGCGGTAAGCGCTGCCCTGCCTGCTCTGGCCGCAGACCAGCGGGCGGAGCTGGAACTGGAGGCGTCCGTCCGCTGCACCGGAGAGGCAGCTGACGAGACGCTGACGGTGCGGCTGACCGCGTTGGACGGCGCGCCGATGCCGGAAGGCTGTGACGACGAGGCTGAGCTGGATTTTTCGGCCCGGGACTGCCGCGCCGCCGACGACAAGACCCTGACGAAGACTTTTGATACCATCGTCTACACCGCGCCCGGCATATACGAGTATACGGTCAATCAGGACGCAGGCGGACGGAAACGGGCCGACTACGACGACACCGTCTTTTACCTGAAAGTCATGGTGGCGTGGGACACCGACGGTGAACTGAAAGGACACGTGTCCGTCCGGCGGGATGGGGACGACGGGGCAAAGACGGAACTGCTCTTCAGGAACAGCTACCGAAGCACTGACCCCCTTCCCCCACCGGTGACGCCGCCTTATGTGCCGGATAAGCCGACGCCGACCCCGAAGCCGGTGGACCAGCCGGGCGAGATAACGGTCATCCGTCCGCCGACACCCTCAGCAGAGATGCCGGATGAAGTCATCCCGGCTGCGGAGCCGGAACCGGTGGGGACCCTCATCCAGACCGGCCAGCTGCTCTGGCCCGTGCCGGTGCTGGCAGGCGGGGGCATCGCCCTCGTGGCGGTGGGCGTCTGGCTGAGCCGGAAGCGCAGACACGATGCGTAGACTGGTGCCGGAGCGGCTCTGCCTGATGCTGGGAAGTGCTCTGGTGCTGGCAGCGGTCTGTCTCTACGTCTACGACCGGCTCGAGGATGCGAGGGCAGGCGCTCAGGCCGCTTCGGCGGTGAGCCAGCTGCGCCAGAGCCAGAGCATCGCGGCAGTGTCGGAGACAGAACAGCCCGCAGACAGCGCGGAAAGCCTGCCCACGGAAGATGCAGAGTCCGAGCCGGAATCGGCTTCGGAAACCCCGGCGTCAAGCGTCGAGCGGGAGTATCTGGGGGTGCTGACCATCCCCGCTCTGGGCTTGGAGCTGCCGGTGCAGACCGAGTGGAGCAAAGCGAACCTCAAGGTCTCGCCCTGCCGTCAATGCGGCAGTGCGGCGGGCGGAGACCTTGTCATCGCGGCCCACAATTACAAATCGCACTTCGGGCGGCTGAGCAGCCTTTCCGAGGGCGACGAGGTGCGTTTCACTTCACAGGACGGCGCTGAGGCAGTGTACACTGTGGAGCGGACTGCGCAGGTCTCGCCCGAAGAACCCGAAGCCCTGCGGGAGGGCGGCTGTCCTCTCGTGCTCTACACCTGTACTCCCGGCGGAAAAGCGAGGGTGGTGGTGTACTGCCAGAGAGAAAATGCGGCATGAAAAAACAGGAGCGGAAAGCCTGCGGCTTTCCGCTCCTGTTTTTGGTCGTTGTTTAATCTACACAGAAATAGAAATTCTCGGGAACGGGGAGAGACTCTTCGGTGGAGCTGACGCTTACGCGGTAGAGGTAACCTTTACGGAGGTGATAAATCGCAGAAGTGTCGGTATATTCAACATCGGTCTCGAAGGGGTCGTAATCGTCCTCAATGTCAATGAGGGTATTGGGGTCCTGACCGGCTTCCACTACGGCTTTTACATCTGCAATGGTCTTGCCCTTATAAAGGTCCATGTCATAACTCCAGGAAGGAGTAGTGACGACGGTGCCTTCGGGAACATGGAATACAAAATAACTCTCGTTCGTGCGGGCGGTGTCGCCGTAAGGAACGCTTACAGTGATCTGTTCCACACTGTTCAGCGGCTGAGAGAGGGTATAGGTGCCATCGGTGATCCAATCAGAAGTAAAGGCACCATAAAGAGACCACATGTCCTTTGATACACCGATGACCTCATCCTTTTCTACAGTATAAGCCCGGATAGAGGTGGAGCCGATCTGATATTCGACGGTCACAGCCAGATCTTCCTTTTTCTGTGCGCCATCGACGGTGGTAACAGTGGAACGCTTTTCTTCATACTTTACGGGAGCTGCTGCAGCACTGGCACTTAAAGTGACCGCGCTCAGAATCAGTGAGGCAGCTGCCAGAACTGCGAATCTTTTCAGAAAATGCGGACAGGGCTTCATATTCTTTCCTCCTGTATTACATGATGCAATAAATTGAATCCAACTCGATTATAGGCGTCGAAGAAAAAAACATCAAGAGAGAAATACGATTTTGAAAGAAAAGACAAAATGTCGGCAGCTTTATTGTGCAGTTGCATCTTCGGTATCGGTCATAATGAACCAGAACACAGTGCCTTTGCCCACAGTGCTGTGGACGCCGAAGCGGAAACCGTGCTGCTGGAAGATGGCTTTGGTGATGGAGAGGCCGAGGCCGGTCCCCTGCTTGCCTGCGTCGGAGCGGGAACGGTAGTAGCGGTCGAAGATATAGGGCAGGTCCTCGGCGGAGATGCCGGGGCCGTGGTCTTCCACCTCCACCCGGACGCCCTCGGGGCAGCGCAGCGCTCGCAGCACGAAGATGCCGTCTTCGCCGATGTGGTGCATGGCGTTGCCCAAAAGGTTATGCAGAGCGCGCTGCATCATGTCGGGGTCGGCACAGACCGGCAGTTCTTCGTCAGGGATTTCCAGCTTGAGCTGCCAGCCGTTCTGGGCGCAGACGGCGTCGTAACGCTCGCTCACCTCGTCGCAAAGCTGGCCCATGTCGAAGTGGACCTTCTCGCACTTGAGTGCGCCGCTCGTGACCTTGCTCAGCTCCATGACGCTGGAAACAAGGGCCGTCAGGCGGTCGGTCTCGTCCACGATGATGTTCATCTGCTCGTCGCGGTGCTTCTTGTCGTCGCCGGTCAAATCGCGCACCGTCTCGGCATAGCCCTTGATGAGGGTGAGCGGGGTGCGCAGGTCGTGGGAGACGTTGGCCAGCAGGTCGCGCTGCATCTGGGAGGCGTGCTGGACCTCTTTTGCCATATGGTTGAACTCCTGAGCAAGGTCGCCCAGCTCGTCGTTCCGCACCGAGTCCACATGGACGGCGTAGTTGCCCTGTGCCACCTGCCGCGCAGCCCCGGAGAGAGCCCGCAGAGGCTTTGTGAACCACTCGCTGAACAACCATGCCGCCGACATCGAGAACGCGAAAATGAGGGCCGCAGCCAGCGGCAGGACGGTGCTGAGCACCTTGCCGGCCTCGGCCACATGCATCAGGCTGGTAGTCACCAGCACAGTGTAATTTCCGTCGGAGGTCATCCGGCCCACCATCAGCTGGACGGAGCCGGAGGGCGTGGGCGGGTTGATCTTCCGCACCACTGTGCCGCCGCTCTCCCGGCAGAGCTGCCGCATGGCGCGGGCCGTGGTGTAGGCGGTCTGCTCGTCGGCAGTGTCGGTGGGGCGGGTGCGGTGAAGGTTGCAGTAGGACAGGTTATCCACCTTGAAGATCTGCCGCAGGGTGGTGTCGGAGATGTCGATGCAGAAGCTGCTCATCCCGCCCAGCTCGAAGATGTCGTCCTGCAGCGCGTTGAAGAAGGTGTTGTTGACGTACAGCCGGCTGCCGAAGGCCCAGTAGGAGAGGGTCTCGCCCTTCCCGATGGCCTCGTCCATCCGGGCCACGATGGCCTCAGCCTGCTCGGTGAGCTGCTTCTGGATATGGGTGGTGTAGAGGGGCTCCAGCAGCTGGGTGCTCAGAAACCAGAACAGTCCCACCAGCAAAAGGCAGATGAAGCACAGAAAGCCCATGAGCTGGCCCCGGATGCCGATGGTGCGCCGTGTTTTGCTCGTTTGCCGCATGAAGAGCAGAGCCTCCGCTTAACGCGCCGCGTCGGGGTCGAACTTGTAGCCGATGCCCCAGACAGTGGCGATGTAGCCGCGGCACTTGCCCAGATGGCCGCGCAGCATCTTGACGTGGGTGTCCACGGTGCGGTCCTCGCCGAAGTAGTCGTAGTTCCACACCTTCTGCAGAATTTTTTCGCGGCTGAGGGCGATTCCCTTGTTGGAGGCCAGAAAGACCAGCAGGTCGAACTCCTTGGGCGTGAGGCTCACTTCCTCGCCCGACACCTTGACGGTGTGGCTGGCCGTGTCGATGGACAGCTCCCCGAAGGTCATGGTGCTGTCAGAAGCCTCGGTGCGGGGCATGGTGCGGTTGAGCACGGCCTTGACACGGGCCACCAGCTCCCGGGGGGAAAAGGGTTTGACCACATAGTCGTCAGCGCCGCCCTCGAGGCCGGCCAGCTTGTCGTACTCCTCGCCGCGGGCCGTCAGGATGATGACGGGGGTGTTGATGCGGCGGGTGCGCATCTCCCGCAGGCAGGTCATGCCGTCCATGAAGGGCATCATCAAATCGAGGATGACTAAATCGTAGCCGCCGCCGGTGAGCAGCGACAGGGCGGCGGAGCCGTCCCCTGCCTCCTCGCAGGTGTAGCCCGAATACTGTAAATTCTCCCGGATGAGCTCCCGGATGCGGGGCTCGTCGTCAACGATAAGAATTTTTGCCATAAGGCATTCCTCGTATAATAAAATAGTAGTATTTATAGACCGCTCTCCAGCGGAATGCTACAAT
>OJNP01000768.1_pt1 | contig 19654 bp, 19 predicted proteins | sample 1597921 | NCBI WGS metagenome assembly OJNP01 (sample SAMN01915213, study PRJEB22387) | human gut metagenome | isolation source: stool | host: Homo sapiens | place: USA | reverse complement strand
AAAGACATTTTATACGCACTGGATGCGATCCAGAGTCCGGTAAGCCTCTATGATCCGGTCTACACCGATGGGGGCGATACCCTCTATGTCATGGATCAGATCAGTGATAAGAAAAATAAAGAAGAAAACTGGGTGGAAAAGCTCTCTCTAAGTGATGCCATGAACCACCTGTCAGAACGCGAAAACTTCATTATCAACCTCCGCTTTTTTGAAGGAAAAACACAGATGGAAGTGGCGGATGAGATCCATATTTCCCAGGCACAGGTCAGCCGTCTGGAAAAGTCTGCATTGAAAACCATCCGCCAATATCTTACCCTATAATATTATCTCGACCATTTATCACATAATGCATTAATCTGATCTGCAAATTTTGCAAGTTCCTTGTTCGGCAGACCCTCGCACTTATTAATAACCTCAAGCAGCCTCTGTCCTGCCGCAAGAAGTCTTGCAAATACGTTGCTGGAAGCTTTTGATGATCCATTTTTCTTCTTCTCAATCATCTCTCTGCTTCCGTCCGCAATCTGCTCTCCCGTCACAAGATCAAACGTATCGCCGCTATATGGTGCATACGTGTCATACCCATATACTTCATGCACATGCGCCGCAAAATTCTCCGTCACTTTGTCGTCCCCATGTACAATAAACACTTTTTTCGGTGGTGTCTCAAATGCCCCAATCCACTTTGTCAGATTATTCCGGTCTGCGTGTCCGCTGATTCCCGGAAGATTCTCGATCCTCGCATGCACCTCGATGGTCTCACCAAAAAGCCTTACCTGCTTTGCTCCGTTCAAAAGCGAGTTGCCAAGCGTACCCGGAACCTGATACCCCACGAATAAAATCGTGGAATCCTTCCGCCAGAGATTGTGTTTTAAATGGTGACGGATACGTCCTGCCTCACACATACCGGATGCGGAAATAATAACTTTCGGCTGCTCGTCGAAATTGATCATCTTGGATTCATCACTCGTGATCGCCATGCGCAGTCCCGGAAAACCGATTGGGTTAATTCCCTGATGCACAAGATCCAACGCTTCCTCGCTGAAACAGTCCTCCACATTCTTATTAAAGATCGTGGTTGCCTCCACTGCCAGCGGACTATCGACAAACACCGGGAAATTCTCAAACTCCGGCAGCAGATGTTCTGTCTTGATCCTTCGGATAAAGTAAAGCATCTCCTGCGTTCTTCCCACGGAAAATGCGGGAATCACAAGATTTCCACCCCTTGTAAATGTATCCTTCAATACCCCTGCAAGTGCGGCTGCATAATCCGGCGGCGTCTCATGCTCTTTGTCACCGTACGTGGATTCCATCACGACATAATCCGCATCCCTGATATACTGCGGATTTTTGATCAGTGGACGATTGCCGCTTCCGATATCCCCCGAAAATACAACTTTGGCTTCTTCATCATCCTCTCTGATCCACATCTCAATGCTTGATGAGCCGAGCAGATGTCCTGCATCCACAAAGCGTACCTTTAATCCGTCACAGACCTCCACAATGCTGTTATATTCACACGGCACAAAATGTGTCAACACCCCCATTGCGTCGTTCATATCGTACATTGGTACCACTTCCGGTTTTCCTGCCCGTTTTGCTTTCCGGTTTTTCCATTCTGCCTCAAACATCTGGATATGTGCGCTGTCTTTTAACATGATATTACAGAGCTGCGTTGTTGCCTCTGTCGCAAAAATCTGTCCCCGGAATCCATGATTATACAATAGCGGCAGCAGACCGGAATGATCAATGTGTGCGTGTGTCACGAACACATAATCCACCGCTGCTGCATTCACCGGAATCTCCTGATTCACATACAGATCCGGTCCCTGCTCCATACCACAATCCACCAGTACATGTTTATCCCCGAATGTTACATAATGACAGCTTCCTGTCACCTCATGCGCTGCACCCAAAAATTCTATCTGCATCTGTCCTTCCCCCTGTCTGTAAATTCCAGTCCGTTTTCATCTGATCCCCATGCAGTCATCTGCTGCATGTTGTCTCATCTGTCCACTGTCTGTTCCCATTGTCAAATAGTTCGACTTTTCCTTTAATTTATAACACAATTATACTCCTGTTATTCAAATCGTACAATTTCTTTTTTCAATCTTCCCATAATTTTTTTCTCAAGTCTTGAGATATAGGACTGGGAGATTCCAAGCATATCTGCCACCTCTTTCTGTGTCTTCTCCTCCCCATCAGAAGTATTCAGTCCGAACCTCAGTTCGATGATCATCCGTTCCCTTCCAGACAGCTTTTCGATCGCAGTCTTTAACAGTTTCCGCTCTACATCCGTTTCCATGTCTTTCCCCACGACATCCTCATCCGTCCCCAGAATATCCGATAAGAGCAGTTCATTTCCATCCCAGTCCACATTTAAGGGTTCATCGATGGAAACCTCCAGTTTTGTCTTGCTGTTTCTCCTCAGATACATTAAAATCTCATTTTCAATGCAGCGCGATGCGTAAGTGGCCAATTTAATATTTTTGTCCGGATTAAAGGTATTGATCCCTTTGATGAGACCGATCGTCCCTATGGAGATAAGATCCTCCACTCCGACCCCTGTGTTATCAAACTTTTTTGCTATGTATACGACCAGCCGCAGATTGTGTTCAATCAGCTCCTTTCTCGCCCGCTCTGCATGCACGCCATCAAGCATGCGGATACAGTATGCCTCCCGCTCTCCCTCCAACGGCGGTGGCAGGATCTCTGCACCTCCAATATAGTGCACCTCATCTTCCTTTCGCATAAAAAGGCTGCAGATTCCGGACAGAAAATGAACCTTTTCATATCTTGGCAGTACAAGTCTCATGATCATATTTTGTTCCTCTTTCCCGACTCTCCAGCATAGATGCATGAAGAATCATATCATATTCTTTTCCTTCCAATAATCCTTCATTTGCAATTCCAACCGCTGCCGGTCTTATCTCGACTTCGTGCCTTCCATTCTGAATTTTTATGCATGCGATCTCTGTCACCGGCAGAAGCCCCTCCTTCTGTCCCAGGGAACAATAAGGGATAAAATGCACCCTGTCCTTTTTCGGATTTAAGATCTTTGCAGCCATATGTCGGCTTAAGATGCACACCGGCCTGTGATCGTACGGATCACGCAGCTGATTCCCACTGTCCCAGTACCCCATAATCTCCATCGCATGCCCCCGATGCACCAATGTCACTGGAAAAAGCTGATTTCCAAACTGTTTTCTACGTCCCAGATACCATGTAACAACCGACAGAACCAGTGCCGCAATGACCGCCTGAATCCAGAAAAATGTCATTCCTGTTGCACTGCTTCTCAATAATTCCATAACCCCGCCAAGGAAAATGACCATCAGATAAATGACTGCCCAGTTTTCTAAAAACTCACGCCACGAACTTTTTCCAAAACACAGAACAACCATTCCTGTATTGAGCAGGAAGTGAATCAGGATCGCCCTGCAAAAAGGCTCCGTAACGGTCAATGTAATGATCAGAGTTCCTATGGATGACAGAAATGCAATAAACCACAGTCTTCTTCCCTTTACCCTGCGCCGCAAAAGACAATTTGCGCCCGCAAGCGCAATAAAATCCATCCACAGATTCTGTAACAGATAGACATCTGCATAAAAAATATATATTTGGAACCACTCCCTCCTTTTCCTTCTCCATAGTCACATTATATTTTTTTAGAACCATCTTTTTTGTCAAAACACTCCCTCTACTTTCAGAAGTTCATCCAGTTTTTCTGACAAAAAAAGACCGTTACACGAAAACCTTATGATCTTCATGTAACGATCCTGTCATCTTCTTATGTAATTATCTTCTGGAATTCTTAAGGAAATCCGGAATCTTGATATCCATCTGCTGTACAGAGCTTTCTGGCTGGCGTGGTTTCTGAATACCAGAGAAAGTTGGTGCCGGGTTTGGCTGTACCGGAGTTGTATAACCAGCCTGTGCTGCTGGTCTTGGTGTTACAGGTGCTGTTGGTCTTGGAACAGTTCCCATGTTCTGATACTGCATCTTAGGAACGATCTTGCCTGCTGCGTTTGCACCTGCAGTCTCAAGTCCTGTTGCAATAACAGTAATGGTAGCCTCATCTGTCATAGACTCATCAAACTTCGCACCGAAGATAATATTGGCATCATCTCCTGCAAGATCCTGTACATAGCTTGCTGCATCATTTGCATCCATTAAGGAGATATCTCCGGAAATATTAATAATAACGTGTGTTGCACCGTTAATGGTTGTCTCAAGCAATGGGCTGGCAACTGCAAGTTTTACAGCTTCGATCGCCTTGTCGTCTCCCTTTGCAGAACCGATACCGATATGTGCAAGTCCCTTGTCCTTCATAACAGTGGAAACATCTGCAAAGTCAAGGTTAATGAGTGCAGGTAAATTGATAAGGTCTGTAATTCCCTGAACTGCCTGCTGTAACACTTCATCTGCTTTCTTCAATGCATCCGGCATTGTAGTACGTCTGTCTACGATCTCTAATAATTTATCATTTGGAATGACGATCAGTGTATCTACGCTCTCTTTTAAACGTTCAATACCACCGGTTGCATTCAACATACGCTGTTTAGCTTCGAATTTGAAAGGTTTTGTAACAACACCTACGGTTAAGATTCCCTGCTCTTTTGCGATCTTGGCAACGACAGGTGCTGCACCTGTACCGGTTCCGCCACCCATACCACAGGTAACGAAAACCATGTCTGCACCTTTCACTGCAGCCGATAATTCCTCTGCACTCTCTTCCGCTGCTTTCTGTCCAACCTCAGGCTGTGCTCCTGCACCAAGCCCTTTGGTAAGCTTCTCGCCGATCTGGATCAATGTCGGTGCCTTACATAACTGTAATGCCTGCTTATCTGTGTTGATACCAACAAACTCAACACCACCAATATTTTCATCGATCATTCTATTTACAGCATTATTGCCAGCTCCTCCAACTCCGATCACGATAATTTTTGCACTGGCATCTGCTTCTGTTGTTCTAATTTCCAGCAAGGTAGTTCCTCCTTCATATCTCCCTATATTTATGTCAAATTTGATAACCAGACAAACTTATTTCTACTTTGTTTAGTTATCTACTCTCAAAATCATACTATATTTTGCGTTTTTTAACTCTTATAATCTATAATATAATTTTTCACACAACAAATCAACCGCTTTTTCAAAAAAAATCAAGTTTTTTTACGGTTTTTATTGTTCCACTGGCGGCATATCCTCCGCCGGTGCATTTTCGGCTGGCTGCTGCTCTTCGGCCGGTGTATTCTCTGCCGGCACATCCTGTGCAGGTTGTACTTCCGCTGGCGTGTCCTCCGCCGGCTGTTCTTCCGATGGTGTATCCGCAGAAGGCGCTTCTGTTGTCTCCTCTGTCGCCTCTTCTGTCGCCTCCTCTTCCGTATCTGGTTGTTCTTCTGCCCTGTCCCAGATAATGTCGGTCGTCTCCGGTGTCCATGTCTCTAAATGGAGTGTGCCGCTAAGTCCGTCAAGCTGTGGCAAAATAATGGATAACCTCACAACTTTCTGCGACAGGTTGTCCTCAGAACCAATTTTCACCTGGATCGTTCCATAGTAAAGCACCGGCTCCATGTTACTGTCATACTGGATCTCATCCGGGAGCATATTATATTTTTTCAAAGTCTGTGTCAGGTTCAGTAAATCCCGCAAAATATCACTGTTCTCTAATTGCAGTTTCTCATAAAGTACCACTTCCTCACAGGAGATTCCTGTGATCTTTGGCACACCGTCAATCACTTCCGTAGATGTCTCGACTACAAATCCATCTTTGTCAAAATAAGCATTCTGACCAATGGAATTAATATAAAGATAGCCGAGCATTCCTTTTTCGTAAACTTTAATATGTACGGTATGGGGATTGTCCAGTGAAACCTCCATCGTATCTACAAACGGAACTTCCCCGATATCCACAAATCTGTATTTCAGATCTACATACAGGGAATTCCAGGAATATTCATCATTCAGCACCATGTTTTCAATCTGTGTGGAGCTGTACAGTTCATTTCCCTCCACGACAACGTTTTCCACGGTAAAAACATTCATGACAATGAAAACGCCCGCTGCGATAAGCAGAATCAATATCAACAGGATGTACAATCCTATCTTTCTGCGCTTTTTTCTTCTTCTCTCTTCTTTTATCATATTTAATTAACCTCAAATTTAATTCCCTTTGCCACGGAAAGCGCAAGCCCCATCTCTGCAAGCAGGAATAAAACCGAAGTACCTCCATAACTGATAAACGGCAGTGAAATACCGGTATTCGGGATCGTATTGGTCACAACCGCAATATTTAAAATAACCTGGATGGACAAATGCGCCATAATACCAACCACGACCAGCGCCCCATAAAGGTCTGACGCATTATTGGCAATGATCATAAATCTCCAGATCATCAGCAGAAACAATAAGATCACGCACACCGCGCCAAAAAGTCCAAGTTCCTCACAGATAACAGAGAAAATCATATCATTCTGCGCCTCAGGAATAAATCCCAGCTTCTGCATACTCTCGCCAAGCCCTTTTCCAAATAAACCGCCGGAACCGATCGCATACAGTCCCTGTAAGGTCTGATAACCCTTCTCGTAGGCTTCCGGATTCAGCCAGATCTTGATACGATCCATCCGGTATGCCTCAAAACTGATGAAAACAACACCTACCACACCGACTGCCGCTGCCATCAACACAAAGTGGGAATACTTCGGACTGGCAACAAACAACATACAGACTGCAATTCCAAGTATAATGATCGCTGTACTTAAGTTATTGTAGGCGACCACTGCAACGATTGGAAGCACAATTGCCATTATCTTGACAAGGCTCATGAATTCACCCATTTTCTGTGGTGTCTTATAAATAACCGTTGCCAGAAAAATAATAACCGCAAACTTGGCAAACTCTGACGGCTGGAAAGATAACGGCCCGATTTTTAACCATCTCGCCTGACCGTTTGCCTCTGTACCAATAAAAATAACGGCGGTACAGAGCACGATAGCTGCCAGATACGCCATGGAACTCACCTTCATCCAGAACCGATATGGGATCTTAGATACGATATACATACCCACGATCCCCAGTCCTGTTGCAAACAACTGTTTTTTTACAAAATAGGAAGCATCCCCAAACTTATTGGAACCTGCATAGGAACTGGTACTGTACAACATGACCAATCCAAAACACAAAAGAAAAATGATCAGAAACAAAAGACTGTAATCGAAATATTTAATTGGCTTTTTTTTCTTTTCCGTCTGCTGACCTCTTGCCATTCCAATTCCTCATTTCTTATTTACTGCACGTCATGCCATTATGCCTGACATTTTTTATTCTGCCAGATTGCGCACGTATTCCTTAAAAATGCGTCCGCGCTCCTCATAGTTTGCGAACATGCCCCAGCTTGCACATGCAGGGGAAAGCAATACCGCATCCCCGCTCACTGCGTTTGCATAACAGGTGTCAATTGCCTCCTCAAATGTATCACAGAGTATGACATCCTCAAAGCCATGTTTCTTCGCACATTCCGCAATCTTTTCCTTCGTCTGACCGATCAGCACGAGTTTTTTCACCTTGCCGTCAAAACTCTCAATCCACTCATCATATTCAGACTGTTTGTCATAACCTCCACCGATCAACAGTGTCGGACGGTTCATCGCGCGGATTCCCTGGATTGCCGCATCCGGGTTTGTTCCCTTGGAATCATTGTAAAACTTCACGCCGCGTTTTTCTGTCACATACTCAATTCTATGCTCGACTGCCTGGAAACGTTTCAGCACTTCCACAATTTTATCCATCGGTACGCCAAAGCTTACCGACATTCCGACTGCCGCCATGACATTCTCATAATTGTGTTTTCCTAAAATATTCAGCTCATTTACATTGATCACTTTTGTGTCCGTTGTGCCGTCTGCATAAAAAATATCTTCTCCGTCCAGATAAAGTCCCTTTTCCAGTCTGCGCTTGCTGCTGAAAAATACAACTTTTGTCTGAAGTGTCTCGCCAAACCTGCGCAGCACTTCATCCTCATAATTCAACACACAGGTATCCCCGGCGGTCTGATTCTTTGTAATGCTCTCTTTTGTCTCGATATAACATTCCATCGTATGATGACGGTTCAGATGATCCGGTGTGATATTTAAAATAGCTGTCACTTCCGGCGCAAACTCATGTGTTGTCTCTAACTGAAAGCTGCTGATCTCTGCGACTGTCACAGTATCCTCTGTCGTGTCTGCCGCTACCGATGTGTATGGGATTCCAATATTGCCGACCACTTTCACATCATCGAAATAATTCGCCATGATCTCACCCACAAGCGAAGTTGTCGTAGTTTTTCCGTTTGTTCCGGTAATTGCAATAATTCTTCCTTTTGCAAAATGATAGGCAAGTTCAATTTCGCCCCAGATTGGAATCTGTCTGTTTCGAAGTTCATTGACCATCGGAAGGTCTGTCGGCACGCCCGGACTTAACACAACAAGATCAATGCGCGCCATATCTTCCGGTGCAAGTTCTCCCAAAAGAATCTCTGCTCCGGCAAATACCGGATTTTTCTCGATCAATGCTGTCACATCTAAATCTTTATTTCCATCAAAAAGTACAAATGTGATTCCTTTTTTTCTGAGCAGTTCTGCGGCTGCAACTCCGCTTTTTCCAGAACCTACTACTAACACTCTTTTTCCTTCTAAATTCATCGTCTTATCCTTCCAATCTCCTGTCCGAATCCGGCAGGTCATTTTGCAATTTTCCAATGCGATTTATAAGCCTAATAATGCAAGCATGCAAAGCAGTGCTGTCACGATTGCAAACACTGCGACAACTCTCGTCTCTGACCATCCACCAAGCTCAAAATGATGATGGAGCGGAGCCATTCTGAAAATCCGCTTTCCAACACCTGTTTTTTTCTTAGTGTATTTAAAATAAGTAACCTGAACCATAACAGATATGACTTCTGCCAGATAAATCAGTCCAACGATCAGGATATATAATGGCATCTGGAGCATATAGGCAGTTGCTACAACAAAGCCGCCCAGTGCCAGGGAACCGGTATCTCCCATGAAAACACTTGCCGGATACACATTAAATAATAAGAATCCAAGCAGGGCTCCTGCTACTGCACAGGTGATCGGTGCGATCCCTGCATTTGTTCCGATCGCCACAACCGAAAAAAAGGTTGCAACCATGATCGTAACGCTTGACACAAGCCCATCCACACCATCCGTAAAATTCACACCATTTACAGTTCCGATCACTGCAAAATAAAGTAGCGGAATCGCAAGCCATCCGATATTCAAGTACTTTCCGCCGGAAAATGGAATCAACATAGTAAGTTCAATTCCGGAATAACGCACCATGTAAACTGCAAATACTGTTGTCACAATAAACTGTAAGATCATCTTCTGCCACGGGAGCAGTCCGTCTGATCTGCGGAGCACTACCTTCAGATAATCATCCAGAAAACCGATCACACCGAATCCTACGGTCATAAAAAGGATTGGGATAATTCTCGGATAATCTTTGACATAAAACAGGGAGGTAATGATAATACTTGCCAGTATCATAAGTCCACCCATAGTCGGGGTTCCATTTTTCTTCAAATGGGATTCCAACTCTTTACGCTCCGTCTGCCCCACCTTTAACCGTTTCAAAAAGGGGATCACGATCGGTCCTAAAATTGCACTGATTGCAAAAGAAATCAAAACTGGTATCACTATTTCATAATCCATGACTAAACACCTCTTGTATTTTTTCTAACGTTCAATTCGCCTAACTAGTATACGTTATTTCATCTCATTTATCAAGGTAAGGCAAAATGTTTTCGAATATTTCCTTCGCCACAGGAGCAGCGATCGTTCCGCCGTAATAAATCCCCTGCGGATTGTTAATAACAACAAGCACAAGCACCTGCGGATTGTCAGCGGGCGCAAATCCGAGAAACGATGAAATGTATTTATGGTCGCTTCTTGGAAGTGTCTGTGAGGTTGCTGTCTTTCCGCCGATGGAAAAGCCCTCAATTTTGGCATTTTTTCCGGTTCCCTCTGACACCACTTTCTCCAGCAGATAGCGCATCGTTTCCGAAGTTTCTGCTGTGCAGATATTCTCATGCGTTTCATAGGAGAACGTTTTTACTGTATTTCCGTCCGCATCCTGCACGCTTACGCCAAAATGTGGTGTCACGCGCGTTCCCCCATTAATAATAGAAGATACCGTCGTGACAAGCTGGATGGGGGTAATCTGAAACGACTGCCCAAACGAGATTGTCGCAAGTTCCACCGGTCCAATATTTTCCGTCTTATGCATGATCGTTCCCGCTTCCCCCGGAAGATCAATATTCGTTTTGGATAACAGCCCGAACTGTTTGAAGTAACCGACAAAGTTCTCCGCGCCTAACCGCTCGCCAAGTTCCATAAAAACCGGGTTGCAGGAGTTCATGATCCCTGTCTCAAATGTTTCCGCACCGTGCCCTGTCGTTCTCGCGCACCGGATTCTTCTGTCCTCCACTATTTTATAACCCGGGCAGAAAAATGCATCGTCCAGTTTTACCACTCCCTCTTCTAACGCTGCCGCTGCCGTAATAATCTTAAATGTAGAACCCGGCTCATAGGTATCACTGATGCACTGGTTTCGCCACATTTTATTCAACAGATTCTGTTTTTCTTCCGCTGACACAGCTTCCCCGGTGTCCCCAGCCAGAGTAAACGGATCGTTCAGGTCAAACTCCGGATAATTCACCATCGCCATAAGTTCGCCGTTCTGCGGGTTCATCACGATCACGGAAACACTGTCCGCTGACTTTTTTGTGCAGACTTTTTTTGCCGCCTGCTCACAGTACATCTGAATATTGCGGTCTAAGGATAAGCAAAGATCATAACCGTTCACAGGTTCTAATCTGCTCTCCCCGGCATTCTCGATCTCAATTCCCCTCGCATCGGTTAACGTGAGGATTTTTCCGTTGGTTCCCTGAAGGTATTCATCATACTTTACTTCAAGTCCCAAAATGCCCTGATTGTCGGCCCCGGTAAATCCAAGTACTTTGGAAGCAAGCGTCCCATAAGGGTAATATCGTTTATAATCCTCATCCACTTTCACTCCGGAGAGTCCATAGGCTCTGATTGCATCCCCGGTCTCCTTTGCGACATTTGTTTTCACTCGCTCGATGGAACTGACTTTCTCCACACGCTTTCTAGCAGTCTCTTCCGAAATGCCAAGTTCTTTCACAAGCATAGCAATGACTTTTTCAGGTTCTTCCATCTGGTTATGGATCACGGAGATCGTGCACACAGATTTGTTTGTAGCAAGCACTGTGCCGTTTGCATCTAAAAGTTTTCCCCGTGCCGCCTTAATATCTCGCTCCCTCTCATGAAGATTCTCCGCTTTATTTCCATAATATTCGGAGCAGAATATCATCAGATAGACCAGTCTTCCAATCAGAAACATCATAATAAAAAAAACTGCCACGAATACGATCATTACCTTTTTGCGGTTAAAGGTCTTATTCCGATACATAAAACAAAAACCTCATAAAAGTCTTCCTTGCATTTTATTCCAACTTTTATGAGGTTATGTTTTTATTCACTGTTATCGGACGTTGTTCCTGCTTCTTCTGCATTTACACCATCATTTTCGGCGTTTTCTTCGTTGTTTTCCCCGGCTCCCGGAATATCTTCCATGGTATCCGGCACATCATCTGTTCCTTCCGGTTCTTCCTCCGGAATATTTCCTGTCACACGGTCTGTCACAGCGGCTGCGCCTGTATCCGTTCCGGTAATATCCCACCCAGAATGTAAGCCTGTCGTCTCCTCATCCGGATAAATATTCATATAAGGAAGTACTTCTTCTAAAATCTCCCTCACAATATTCTGTGCAAATGTGCTGTGTGGCTGATCCTGCGAGTTCGGCTCATCCACAAAACAGTAGATCATTAACTGAGGATCGTCCACCGGTGCAAAACCGATAAAAGAAACCAGATAGTTCACACCATCACGCGGCACTTTCTGTGCCGTTCCGGTTTTACCTCCCATGGAGTAACCGTCTACTTTTGCCGTATTTCCGGTACCGGATGTCACGGTTGAGTACATGTATTGTTTTAATGTATCACTTGTTGTCTTAGATACAGTTTCACGCAGCAACGTCGGAGAAATATCCTGAATCGTATTTCCATTCTGATCCGTGATCTTGCTTACCACTCTCGGCTGATATAACTTACCGCCATTGACCAGAGAACAGAAAGCAGTTCCAAGCTGGATCATCGTGGTATTAAAGTTCTGTCCGAAAGCATTGGTTGCAAGACTCAGCTGTGATGTTGTATCCAATGTGTAAATCAGGGAATCTGTTCTCGATTCTCCCGGAAGATCAATGTTCGTTTTCTGTCCAAATCCAAAAATCTGCTGGTACTCCGTGAAATTCTCTGCCCCGATCCGGTAGGACATCTGCATCAGGGCATCATTACAGGAATTCATCAATGTCTGTTCCAAAGTCTGCATTCCGTGTCCACCTTTTCTATAGGCAACACATTTTACGGTAAATCCGCTGAGCTGTTCGGCTCCATCACAGAAAAAGGTATCATTGGTCGACAGTGTTCCTGTCTCAAGCCCGGCTGCAACCGTAAATGGTTTTGCCGTTGATCCCGGCTCATAAGTATAGGTCAGACATATGTTCTGCCACAACTGATTTAACGCTTCGAGTCTCGCATCATCATCCATCGCATCGATTTCTTCCTGTGTATAATACTCAGATAAATCCCATGGATTGCTCAGATCGTAGTTTGGATACTGTGCCATTGCAAGGACATCGCCATTGTCCGGTTTCATGATGAGCACGCCGATTCTTGTTGCTCCGCCCTCACCCTCTCTGTAACCATCTGTATAGGCCTCATTAAACTCCTGTATTTTCTTCTCTACCACCGACTGGATCGTCGCATCGATCGTTGTCACTAACGTATTGCCGTTGACTGCCGGTTTGATCGTTTTTTCAAAATTACTGTCTGAATTCAGATATCCATACTGTCTGCCGTTAATTCCATTTAACGTGTCATCATAATAATTTTCCAGTCCATTAATTCCGAGGTTACCGGATGTTGTGAACCCGATCACAGAACTTGCCAGTTTTCCATATGGATATTGTCTCTGGTACTCTTTTTCAAACCAAACACCTTTGATATATGGATTAACCAGTTTTCCCTTTTCATCCCGCTCCTCCTGCAGATTCACAAAAGGCTGGATCGTATCATAGGATAAACGTTTGGCAAGCACAATATATCTGCTGTCCGGAGAGTCTTTCAGATAAGAATAAAGCTGTTCACTCGTCAGATCCGGGAAGCAGCTTACAAGCGCATTGATCGTCGGCTCCACATATTTTTCATCATCATTTAAAACGGAACAGTCCAGAATCACATTATAAACTGCGATACTGGTTGCCAGCACAGTTCCTTTTGCGTCTACAATGTCACCTCTCTGATAAGGAATTGTCTGGCTGTCATAGCCCTGCTGTGCCAGAACGATTTTCTCATATTTTTCTCCACTGGTGTATTCAATATACATCAGTCTTCCGATGAGTCCGATCATAAGCGCTGCAACAACCGTAAACATGACGATCATTTTTTTCTGCATACGCTTTGGAAACTTTAACATCGGCTTTTTCGGTCTTCTTTTTGCCATTCTACCACCTGAATTATTTTTTTGTCTGAAAATCCCCCTATTGCGGGATTTCATTATACTGATTCATGTAGTCTGTCTTATCTACAGAGTAGTAGACGATCTGATCCTGTGTTGCATAAAACATACCAAGTTCATCGATTGCCTTCGCCTTGATCGCATCGAGATCCACTGCAGTATTAATTCTCTTGTAAGCTTCATCATTGTCAGCCTTCAGGTCTGTCACCTGGCTCTCCAGGCTTGCGATCGCTTTCATCCTTGCAGTCACATCGGACTGAAGCTTAATATAAGCTCCACAGAAAACGCCAAATACGGTCACTGCCATTGTCAGGAATACAACATAACTTTTGCTCATGCGAAGCGCTTTTTCCTGATTTCTGGCTGCGGCACGTCTGCGTTTTCTCAGCTCTTCCTCGCGTTCCCGCTCCTGTCTGTCTCTGCGCTCTTTGCGGTAATCCGGCATCGCCTCCATACGGCGTACGGTGTTGCCATCTACCTGATAGGCTGCTCTATTTCGATTGTTGTGATTTACTGTTCTGTTCGGCATCTGCTACACCCTTTCAAAAACTCTTAATTTTGCACTCTTGGAACGGGAGTTCACTTCTAATTCTTCCTCGGAAGGAAGGATTGGTTTTCTTGTAACTACCTTTCCCTTGGATTTTTTACCACATACGCACACTGGAAAATCACTCGGACAGGTACATGGGTTCTCATTTCGTTTAAAATTCGTCTTTACAATACGATCCTCTAAGGAATGGAACGTGATAATACAGATTCTTCCACCCGGATTCAAAAGGTCGATCATATCATCCAGATTATTCTGCAGTACTTCTAACTCTTTGTTCAGCTCAATACGGATTGCCTGAAAGGTTCTTTTTGCCGGATGTCCACCGGTCACCTGAACTTTCATTGGAATGGAAGCCCTTATGATCTCTGTCAGTTCTCCGGTTGTCTCAATTGGTTTCTCCGCCCTCTCCTGCACGATGTGTTTTGCAATATTTTTTGCAAACTTGTCCTCACCATAATCACGGATGATCCGGTAAAGATCCATCTCACTGTATCCGTTTACGATATCTTTTGCAGTCAGGCTCTGTCTGTCATCCATTCTCATATCAAGTGGAGCATTCTCATCACGGTAAGTAAAACCACGCTCCGGTGTATCTAACTGAAACGAAGATACGCCAAGATCCAACACGATTCCATCCACCTTTTCCACGCCAATGCGGTGAAGTTCCTCTTTCATGTTGGCGTAATTGCTTCGGATAATGGTGATCTTGTCACCAAATTCCTTTAATCTTTCTCCGGCGGCTGCGATTGCATCCGCGTCCTGATCGATTCCGATCAGCCTGCCTTTTTCTGATAACCGTGAAGCCACCTGGTAAGCATGTCCGCCACCGCCAAGTGTTCCATCCACATAGATTCCGTCAGGCTTGATATTCAAATTTTCAATTGTCTCATTTAGCAATACTGAATAATGATTAAATTCCATTGTGATCCTCTCTGCCTGACTTTTGCTCTGGCTCTCTTTTTTTATTCTCTGTGGATCAGATGCTGAACCCTAAATCTGCCATGTGTTCTGCAATCTCATCCATCTCATCTTCATCATATGTATTCTCCTGCCATCTGTCTTTGTCCCAGATTTCCACTCTGCTTAAGACTCCGACTAAAACGACATCTTTTGTCAGATTTGCATATTCTCTTAAAACTGGTGGAAGAAGGATTCTTCCCTGCTTGTCCAGTTCACAGGAAGCTGCTCCTGCAAAAAAGAAACGTGAAAACTTTCTTGCATCCTTGGAAGTCATGGAAATGTTTCTGAATTTCTCTTCGATGTTGTGCCATTCTTCTGACGTATACACAAATAAGCATCCATCAAGTCCCTTTGTCACTACAAATTCATCGCCAAGCTGCTCTCTGAATTTTGCCGGAACTATCAGTCTGCCTTTTGGATCAACTGTGTGGTTGTATTCTCCCATAAACATGACACAATCACCTGCCTTTGTGCGGCAGCTGGTTCCTCTTGATTTTCCATTTCTGTGGTCATTTGCCACCACTTCGAACCATTCTCTACCACTTTCCACCACTTTTAAACATATATTAGACTATTCTTAAGAAAAAATCAATATTTTAGCGCAAAAAAATAATGCCAGACCAGTTATTTCCTGATTTGGCATTATTTTCCATTCTTCTCTACTTACTTCTTTCTGTTTCCTCGATATACTCTTCAATCAGCTGATCGAGTTTTGTACTTTTTTGATAGTAATTATCAAACTTATCCTGTCGTAAAAGTGCCTGATCCAGTTCAAATCGAACGGATTCGATTTCCTGCTGTAACTCACTCAACTTTCTCATATGAATCCTCCTGATTTCCTCAATGGAAAATGCAATTTTACAAATTCAAATTTCTGCTAATTGCCGGAGCAGAGAATAGTCCCTTTTTCTTTTCCCCTTTTTCTTTTCCTCTCTTTTATATTCTCCATATTACTATCCGCAGATTCAAAAATCAAATGAATTAGGTGATGAGTTTTCTCCAAAATTCGACATTTCCAAACGGATTTTTTCACAATTGCACGTATTTCCTACAAAAACAGCGCATCCATTTTTCGACTTTGGATGCGCTGTTCATAAAAAATTAATATTTGATTCGTATGTTTTCCTATCGTTTTTGTATGTTTTTCATTTTTCAGGAATGTTTTAACCGGAATTCTGCCCTTTTCTCGGCGAGTAAATGTATCATTGTCTCCATTGCCTTGTAGTTCACCTCCACAATGTGATGGATATCATCCTCCACATCATGCTTTCTCACAAGATAATCATCATGGGATTTCTGGATAAAATCGCAAAGATTTCTGGCACTGTTAAATTCCAGATGATCTGCTTTATGCGGTTTTGCAGCGTCCGTCCTGATATATCTCCGCAAATCCCGCTTTAACTTCTCCTCGTAAGAACAGTGATCCTTCAGACTTCCCGGATAGATCTTATTGTGAGGATAGGTAAAATAGTCTGCCAGATAGTGGCTGATCTGTCCAAGATCCATGTAATACTTGCGCCCTTTTTTCTTCTCCACCAGTTTCCTGCCCTCGGAAAGGCGCTCAATATGGCGTCTGATATCCGGGTAAGTTCCGTCCATCTCATGGCGCTTATAGACGAAAGATGGCTTAATGTCCGGCAGGACACTTCCGATGTAAAAAGATAATTTATGTTTTTTCAGATCATTGTCTTCCATATTATTTACAATGTAACGTGCCAGTGAAATATGTGATTTTTTTCTCATAAGTACCGCCTCCAAACAGGAATCTTTTTGTTTTTCCAACTCCCATACTACATCTCCGCGGCAAAAGAAACAAGGGTATCTTTGTAAACTTTTTGTGTAGTTTTTGTGTTTTAAAGCACTGGAATCCTGCTTTACAGATGTAAATTTTCTTATCCTGCTTTTTTATGGTCTGCACAAATGGAGCATGTGCAGACCAGTTTCATACCTGTATTAATTATTCATATTTACAGTTGCACTCGAAGCTTGCGCACTCTGTCTCTCCACAGGTGCAGGCTCCGGCACCGGAAATACCGATATGATCTGCGTGACATTTCTCATTTTCATTGAAACGGCAGTGTGTTGCCTCACACGCAACGTCGATTTCCTTAGAAACATCTTTTAATGCGTTACAGGCTGCACCGTTTGTTCCGCGGTCTTTGAAACTTCCGCAACAGGTGCTCTGTGCTTCGGTTGCATCGCGTCCCTCCACTTGAATGTCGCCTTTGCAGCAACAGCCGTCTTCATTGTTGTAGGTGCAGCTTTTTACTGAACAATCCAAATATGCCATACTTTTTTCTCCTTTTCCTTCAAATCTGTCTAGCCAATTGCGAAACTCCTTATAGTCTTCTTTAAATTGTTCAAAATTAACAAAAACATTCAAGACACGCTCTCGCTATGTGTCACTCGCAACGGTACTGCTCATTCTTCGCAGTACTTCGCAAATTCATTTAAAATCTGCTACGCAGATAGGAATTTGCTCACACCTGAATCATCTTCGCACGGTCTGTGCAATAAATGCACAGACCTGATTAAAAATGTTGTATCTGCCTTCTAAGGACCGACCGCTCCCCAGTGTTTTCTCAAGCTTTTGTTAATTTTTCACAATTTAATTTAGGTTTTCAAGAGTTTCGCAATTGTCTAATAAATCACATTAATTCCTGTAAAAACTTCTCTGCTCCAGCGGACTTTGCCAGCTCTCCAAATTCATTGGAGTAAAGAATAACCTCGATCTGCATTTTTCCTGCCGCCCGTTTGTTCAGATAAAACATGATTTTTGACAGCAGCTCCTGCATCACAGCATCTTTTTTCCCACAGGCATCCAGTTTCCTGACTGCTTCTTCCGTGGTGACACATTGCAGGATTCCCTCTAAAACCGGATAAGGCACCTGATTTCTCACAGAAGCTGCGGCAAGCACTTCCATACGGCAGTCTCCCTCTCTGGAATGTGTGTTCATGATTCCTCCTGCCACTTTCACAAGCTTGCCGATATGTCCTGTGAGCAGCATTTTTTCAAATCCAGTGGTGATCGCCATATCAATGGTGTCTCCGATAAAATTACTGCACTTTACGCTCCGGTCAAGGTCGTAACCATATGTTTTTTTCATGTAATCTAGCCCGTAATTACCGGGCGAAACAGCAGCAATCCCATAACCCTCTGCCTTTTTCTGGTTCAATTCCACTTTGATCGTATCAAGAAGCGCCTGACTGCTCATCGGTTCTACGATCCCGGAAGTTCCCAAAATGGAAATTCCCCCGACGATCCCAAGTCTCGGATTGAAGGTCTGCTCCGCCAAATGTTCTCCGTCGGGCACCGAGATCGTGATATGAAGTTCTCCGGAGAAATCTGCCAATGCGCATACCTCCTGCACTTCTTTTTCGATCATCTCCCGTGGCACATGATTAATGGCTGCATTTCCGACCGGCTGGTCTAATCCGGGTTTTGTCACTCTGCCAACACCCTTTCCACCGTCAATGCAAATGACTGCCCTTTTTTCCTGCATCGCTTTCACATGAATGCCTGAAAATTGTCTGTTATTCTGCCCCGGTATTTTTTTCTCCCCATCTGCAAAACGCACTGTGGAAAAAATGAGTGTCCCGGATGTAATATCGGGATCATCTCCACCATCTTTTCGTACTGCGCAGGTAACTTCTGTTTCACTTCTTGTAATTTCAAGTATCTCTGTTTGAAACAGAATCCCTTTCGGTGTCTGTATTGTTATATTTTGTTTTAACTTTCCTGTCAGTAGCATATATGCTGCTGCTTTTGAGGCAGCCGCCGCACAGCTTCCTGTTGTAAATCCATATCGCATCATTCATCCACTCTTGCATGATTTTCTTATGGTCTGCACGGCAACTCAGCAGGCCAGTGAATCTATTACTTAAATTTACATTTAATTTTCATCTCGAAGTTCATATAAAAGTGCATTGCAGATTGCCGCTGCAATGTTACTGCCACCTTTTCTTCCCCGGTTGATAATATACGGTACATCCGTTTTTAAAATCAGATCCTTTGCAGCCTCCACATTCACAAAGCCAACCGGAACCCCGATAATAAATGCCGGGCGGTATTTTCCACTCTTTATCATTTCATATAATTCGATCAATGCTGTCGGCGCATTGCCTATGGCAAAGATCACCGGCTTTTCTATCTGTGCTGCTTTTTCCATGCTCACAGCTGCCCTTGTGACACCGCGCTCTTTTGCAATCTTTGCCACATCCTCATCGGACATGAAACAATAGACTTCTCCACCATAACGGGCCAGTGCACGTTTATTGATTCCCGCCTTTGCCATCTGCGTATCCGTAACAATGCAGGCGCCCTCTTTGATTGCTTTCATTGCACGCTATACTACATCCGGCGAAAAACAGAGGTTATCCGCATAATCAAAATCTGCGCTTGTATGAATACAACGTTTGACAATAAGTTCTGTTCCGGGAAGCAGCTGTTTATCACCAAGTTCCTCTGTAATAATCTCAAAACTTCTTT
>OJNP01000744.1_pt1 | contig 20304 bp, 16 predicted proteins | sample 1597921 | NCBI WGS metagenome assembly OJNP01 (sample SAMN01915213, study PRJEB22387) | human gut metagenome | isolation source: stool | host: Homo sapiens | place: USA | reverse complement strand
GAGATATCATCCTTCTCGTTTGCACCGTACTGTTTGCCGGAGATGCGCTCCACATGGTGCAGAACAGCGGCAACGGTATCGACCTCGAACAGGTTATCCACATCCTGCATGACAACGGCCAGACGCTCCAGGCCCATGCCGGTATCAATGTTCGGTTTGGGCAGCAGCGCATAGGTGCCCTTGCCATCGGAATCATACTGGCTGAACACCAGGTTCCAGATTTCCATGAAGCGGTCGCAGTCACAGCCAACGCCGCAGGTCGGCTTGCCGCAGCCATACTTCAGGCCACGGTCAAAGTAGATCTCACTGCAGGGGCCGCACGGACCGGAGCCATGCTCCCAGAAGTTATCTTCTCTGCCGAGGCGTACCATGTGCGACGGGTCTACGCCGTTTTGCTTTGTCCAGATGTCAAACGCTTCATCGTCGTCCTGATAAATGGAGATATAAAGCCTATCTGCCGGCATCTCGAGAACCTTTGTAAAGAACTCCCAAGCCCAGGCGGTCGCCTCCTTTTTGAAGTAATCGCCAAAGGAGAAGTTGCCAAGCATCTCGAAGAATGTACCGTGGCGTGCCGTGATGCCCACGCGCTCGATATCCGGGGTACGGATGCACTTCTGGCAGGTGGTCACACGATGACGGGGCGGCTCTTCCTGTGCCAGGAACCACTTCTTCATGGGAGCCATGCCGCTGTTGATCAGCAGCAGGCTGGGGTCGTTCTTCGGCACCAGCGGGAAGCTGTCCAGACGCAGGTGGCCCTTGCTCTCAAAGAAGCTCAGGTACTTTTCACGCAGTTCATTCAAACCGGTCCATTGCATAGGTTTTCTCTCCTCAATTGTCCTTGGCGTTTGCACGTCAGTTTTTATGATGTTATGGCAGAGGGGCGGGCAGGCGCAAAAACAAAAACAGCCCCATCCCAAAAGGGACGAGGCTGTGTAAAACTGCTCCGTGGTACCACCCAAATTGCAAAGGATAAAACTGCTTGTCCCCTGCCGCTTTCGGCGCGGTAACGCTGCGCTGCGTCCGACTTGTTTCGCCGGAAGCTCCGGGGCGGCACGAAACGAGACCTGCCGGAGCGCCTTGCAGCTGGGAGCGCTCTCTCTGGGCGGCGGTGTGCATTTCTGACCCCATCATTGCCATCTGTCATAATTCACGTTTTGCCGCAAAGGCGCATATTCGCCCCTTGCGTACACTTAAATTATAGCATGGGCTCTGCGTTTGTCAACGGGTTTTCCACAAATTTTACGGCACCCAGATGCGGTCTACATGGGTCATCTCGCCGTTTTGGATGGTCACGGTCGTGTTTCCCGCATTCCACCCATAAACATCTTCTTCGCTGCTCATTGCATCGCAAACCGCCCGGTCTCCCTTGACCATCACTGGGTCGGCTCCAAAGTCTGCTGCGCCGTCCGATAGTTCGATATCGTCTGCCATAACAAGCTGCTTCACCACACCAACTTCATAATAAGCGGGAAAATCATCCCATGTCAGAGTCCGGTAATGGTCCTCCTCTTTGCATAAGTCGATGCCGCCTTCTTCTATTCCGCCGTTGATGGTCACATAGTTGTTTTCCCGCTCGATGCTCTCCACGGTCAGGGCTGTAGTTTCCTCTGTCCCGTTTAGATGTGTTACAATGGTATCGCCTTCGCTCAATGCTTCTATCTCTGGGGCTGTGTACCGGTCATAGTCGTATACGACCGCGTCGTTGATGGTATTCTTGCGTTCACCGACCCATACTTTATCGCTTTCAAAGCTGATGTGATAGGTGCCATCCGAAAGGGGGTCGCTCAGTAAAACGCCTTGCATGGGCTGTACTTCCGTTTTTTGCGCCTCCTGCGCCTCCGAAGAGGTCGTGCTTGGCGTGGAAGCCGCTGTGCTTCCCGCCGTGGAACTGGAGGCCCCACAGCCCGCCATGGTGATCCCAAGCGCCAAAAGCACCGTAAATGTTCCTATTTTATGGTTCCATCTCATACGAAAACCTTCTTTCTCTTGCTTGACGGAACGTTTCCGTTCCGCTACAATAAAAACGATTCAAAGACACATTCTATTTCAAGATAGAGAGGAAAATTTCCGTGAAAATCTTAAAAGTAAAATGTCTGGCCCCCACCCGGCTCGACAACTATCTGATGCAGCAGTTCCCGGCGCTGAACCCGGGCCGCCTGAACAAGGCTCTGCGGGAGAACAAGATCAAGCTGAACGGCAAAAAGCAGCCCCTTTCCACCCGCGTAATGGCGGGCGACGAGATCAAGCTGTTCATCCTGGACGAGGTGCTGGATGCCGACAAGCGGGTGGAAGGCCCGGCGTGGAAGAATGCCCGCGGCCCGGCACAGGTCATCTACGACTGCCCGCAGATCCTGGTGGTGAACAAGCCTGCAGGCCTTGCCGTGGATGGCCCCGAAGACGACACCCTGCTCAACCGTGCTCTGCTCTACCTCAACCAGCAGGGCGAGTACAAGGAGAACGATCTGTACACTCCGGCCCTCTGCCACCGGCTGGACACCGGCACCAGCGGCTTGGTCATCATCGCCAAGACCCCCGAGGCCGAGCAGCTGTTCCTTGAGGTCATCAAGAACCGCGAGGTCAAAAAGACCTACCTCTGCGTCACCTTTGGCCGCCCCACCCCGCCGGATGGCACCCTGGGCGGCTACCTGCTCAAGGATGCAGACCGGGGCATCGTGAAGATCGTGCCCGACAAGCAGCCCGGTGCCAAGGACGTGGAGACACAATATGAGACCGTTGCCGTCTCCGGCCGTCTGGCCCTGCTCAAGGTCCGGCTCATCACCGGCCGCACCCACCAGATCCGTGCCCACATGGCAAGCATCGGCTGCCCCATCCTTGGCGACAGCAAGTACGGCAACAACACCGCCAACCGGGAGCTCAAGCTCAAGTATCAGGCTCTCTGCGCCTGGGAGCTGGTCCTCCCCCGCTTCACCTCCCCCGACTTCGCCGACCTCTCCGGCAAGACCTTCCGCGCACCAAAGCCCTGGTATTACCAGCAGGTACTGGATGGAACGTTGAAGTAAGTTTCCTCCGCAGCCCAAAACGGCATCTCTCCATTTGATTGGAAAGATGCCGTTTTTCTTACTTATTTGCTTGAAAAATACTCATCACAGAATGCAAACCAAAGTTTTTCATAATCCTCATGCTTTACCTCAATCAATTGATACGGAGATACAATATTCCGTTTGATAGCTTCTGCTGCAAAATCTCTGACATAATCGCCAGCCTCTGTATAAAATCCATACACATTTTGGATTCCTTTTTCAGCTGCCACAAACAATCGTGTATGACCATCCACGGAAACATTATGGCCTTCCCAATTCACAAGCGGAATTATCAAGTCTTCTTCTGTATGAACAAAGTCACTTACAGCTTGCTTTTTGATTTCATCCACATAAAACTGTGAAGGCTGAATCTCTGCCATAGGAATCTTCACTAGTTCTACCGCAGGGTATGTTTTCACTAGATTATTTGTTTCGTCCCAAAAATTCGTAATATGTTCGGCATAAAATCGAAATTCATCTATCACAGCTTCATAGAAATTCGAGTTCTTTCCTCTTATAATCGCATCTGTTTTCGACACAATTTCCACTTCATACGGGTCATCTCCAACAAGAAATGCTCCATGTTGATTCAGAACTTTTTTCAAAAATCGATCATCCAGATATGTGTTTACTCGATTTACTCCAGGCATATATTCTTTTTGCTTCATCGTTTTATATTTCATCCTTTTATCTTATCGGCCCCACCGATTTCCCGAACCACCAGCTTCATCTTACCATAGTTTCTGTTCTGTGGCAACAAAACGCGGCACCTCTCCGTACAACCGGAAAGATACCGCTTTTCTTGTTCCTATATGTTCAAATCAGAAGTCCTTATCCTTCCGAATCTCGAACTCCATGCCGTGGATATTTTCCTTCCGCACAACATCATACTCGTAGCCCGGGAAGTCTTTGCGAATCGTAACTGTGTTCAGGCAGTCATAACCCAATTTCCGATACAACCGGATAGCCGCTTCATTGCGAGCGGCGGCTTCGATGTAAAGGGAAACCGAATACTGCTTCACGATTTCTTCCAGCTGGTGAATCGCTTCGCTGCCAAAACCGTGGCCCTGCCATTCCGGCAGGATGAACAAATCTTCCAGCCAGTCCATTTTACCGCCGCGGCTTCCCAGATGGGCAAAGCCCACATTGACGGCATCGTTCTGGATAAAATAAATCATATGGCCCGGTTTTGTCCAGTTCTGCAAATCTTCCAGCGCTTCCGCTTCGCTCTGGTCATAATGACTGTGTGCTTTCCAGAAGCCCTGAATGAGTGGGATGATTTGTGCTTCTTCGTTCGTGTACTGCTTTAGTGTAATCATAACAGAATCCTCTTATTGTATCAGGCCTCCACCTTTTCCACGCTCCACCAGCTCCATCATATCATAGTTTCTGTTTCAGAGCAACCAAAAAACGGCACCACAGTTTTCAGCTGTGATGCCGCTTTCATTTTACCTATCAGATCCTCACCATATCCCGGGTGATCTCGGCCAGAGAGTGTGCGCCGCACATCTGCATGGTATCGGCCAGCTCGGCGGCAATTTTGTCGATGTAGCACTTCACGCCTTCCTCGCCGCCGCCGTAGACTGCGGTGACAAAGGGACGGCAGATGAGCACAGCGTCAGCACCCAGAGCCAGCGCCTTGAACACATCCACGCCGGAGCGGATGCCGCCATCCACCAGAATCTTCACACCGCTGCCCTTGAGGGCCTCTGCGATCTCCGGCAGGACCTCGGCGGTGGCGGGGCACTGATCCAGCACACGACCGCCGTGGTTGGAGACCACGATAGCAGCAGCACCGGCTTCCTTGGCCTTGAGGGCACCCTTGACGGTCATCACGCCCTTGACGATGAAGGGGCGCTCGGCCAGCTTGACGATCTCGGCCAGCTCGGCAACGCTCTTGCTGCCGGCGGGCGGGGTCATATTCTTCAGGAAGGGCAGACCGGCGGCATCCACGTCCATGGCAACGGCAAAGCAGCCGCTGGCCTTGGCCTGCTCCATCTTGGCCTTGACAGTGTCGATGTTCCAGGGTTTGATGGTGGGCACGCCGCAGCCGCCTGCAGCGCCAATGGCCTTGGTGGCCATAGTCATCACGTCGGGGTTGGTGCCGTCACCCGTAAAGGCGGCAATGCCGTTTTCGGCACAGGCGCGCACCAGCACGTCATTGTAGGTCATATCGGTGTAGGTGTCGGAATAGTGGAGGTTCACCGCACCCACAGGGCCTGCAAAGAAGGGATACTTGAAGGTTTTGCCAAACAGCTCCACACCGGTGTCGGGGGTGCCGTTCTCGCACAGGGTGTCCATGTTCACCCGGATCTCCGCCCACTTATTATAATTGCGGATGGCCGTATCGCCCACGCCCTTGGCACCGGGGCCGGGGATCTGGTTTTTGCAGGCCACACCGTTGCACACGGGGCAGGCCTTGCAGTACTGCCCGATGCACTGGCGGGCATTGTTCAAAACATCAGCGTAATTCATATCGCATCCTCCTGTTCAGGCTCTCTTTTTCGAGCGGAACCTGCAAATTCCAACCGTTCTCTGCCCACATCATAGTCCGTTTTTATGGGTTCGTCAAGGGGATCAGCGGGTCCCGCTTTTTCTAACGAAAAAATGTATGGCGCAGAAACGTTGATTTTTAGATTTTTCAAATTTTTTCAAAAAAATCCTTGACAAAAGTCATCCTTTCAGGTATTATAGTGGAGCGCTGAGGGCCACGGCCTGAAACGCTGAAAACTGAAGATGTGGAAAGATGGCTGAGTTGGTCTAAGGCGCACGACTGGAAATCGTGTAACGTGTCAAAAGCGTTCTGGGGTTCGAATCCCCATCTTTCCGCCAGAAACCCCGGAACGAATGTTCCGGGGTTTTTCTGTTGACGTAAAAAGGAGTTTCTACAATGTCTGCTGCTATTACGATTGCAATGCCGCGCATGGTGCCGAACCAGCTGCTGGCGGAAGCCCACGCAAAATATCCCGAAAGCCTTGCCCGGGCCGGGGCAGAGATGCGCTGGATCGAGCTGGACGACCCCGAAAAGGCCGTGCAGGATGCGCTGGCCTGTGACGGCCTGCTGCTGCCGGGCGGCGGCGACATCGACCCGAAATTCTACGGGCAGGAGCGCATCCCTGCCTGCGGTGAGCCCAACGTTCTGCGGGATACCGCTGAGCCGCTGCTGCTGCGCGCCTTCCTTACCGCCGACAAGCCGGTGCTGGCCATCTGCCGGGGCATCCAGCTGATGAATGTTGCGCTGGGCGGCGATCTGTATCAGGACATCAAACCCTTTGAGCACGTCCCCCACAACGACCATTGGGGCAAGATCCACACCGTCACCGTGCGGCGGGACACCCTGCTCTCCCGCATTCTGGGGCAGGATACCGTTCTGGTCAACAGCCAGCACCATCAGGCGGTGGACAAGGTCGCCCCCGGCCTTGTGCTGTCGGCCCTGAGCGAGGACGGCATCGTGGAGGGCATTGAGAAGCCGGACGCAAAGTTCTGCCTGGGCGTGCAGTGGCACCCTGAATGGCTCAGCGCTGCCGACCCCGCCATGCAGGGGATCTTTGATGCCTTTGTGGCGGCCTGCCGGTAACGCCCTATGAAGATTGCGATTTTAGGCACCAGCGGCAGCGGAAAATCCACCCTTGCCCAAACACTGGGGGCCACCTATCATGCTCCGGTGCTGCATCTGGACACGGTGCATTTCCTGCCCGGATGGGTAGAGCGCCCGCTGGATGAGGAAAACGCCATTGTCCGCCGCTTTCTGGACACGCACGAAAGCTGGATCATCGATGGCAACTATACAAAGACCTGTTATGACCGGCGGCTGGAAGAAGCAGACCAGATCATCGTGCTCTGCTTTGACCGTTTCACCTGCCTGAGCCGGGTACTGAAACGCTGGTGGAAAAACCGGGGAAAAGTGCGCTCTTCCTCCGCACCGGGCTGCGAGGAAAAAATAGATGCGGAGTTCCTATGGTGGGTCCTGCATCAGGGCCGGACCCCTGCCAAACTGGCCGGATACCGGCGCATTGGTCAGCAATATCCGGAAAAGTTTGTTTTTCTCAAAAATCAAAGCCAACTTGAACGATTTTTAAGCTCTGGATCGTATTCCTTATAAAGAGAACAGGAGGTTCTGCCATGAAATCTTCCAAAAAACGTTCCCGCGCCGTGGTCACGGTGGCGGCCTGCATTCTGGCGGTGTGTCTGGTGGCTGCGCTGGTCCTTTTCAGTCTGGTCAACAGCAAAGTCCGTGCCTTACAAAAGGGTGCGGCCTTTGAGTTCAGCTATAACATCACCGCACAGGACAGTTCCAGCACCCCGGCCCTGTACAATATTCTGAAACAGGTGGGTGCAACCTCCGGCGATGTGGCCGGGCTGTATTCGCCGGGTCAGCTGCAACTGTACCTGTACCCCTCCGGCGGGCTTGCCCGCGCCGAGACCGGCGGCACCGACTTTTTCACCGATCTCTATATCGATGCCAACGACACCTACTTCGATGCCGGGCGGCTCTACCGCACCCTGCGGGATTCCATCGCGGACAGCGCGCCGCTGGTGGGTGCGTTCCTGCCGGAGTGGTCTCTGCCCAACTATATCACGCAGGCCCAGCTGGCAAAGATCCTCGGCGTGCCCAACACGCAGGTGGCCATGCAGGAGATGTCCGGCTATACCATGACCCTCAGCCGCCAGTGCGTCGTCCACCCCGATTATGCCAAGAAGGACTACACCTACTATCAGTTCCCGTCTGAGGGGGAGGACGCAGCTGTCCTTGTGGTGGGCCTGCCGCTGAAGTCCCTGCTCTTCGATGACACCATCCCCGTGGATGTGCATGTGGAGATCCCCGCCCACGGTGTCAACGCAGCCCTGAGCGGCACGCTGGAAGCCGGTGTCAACAGCCTTTCGGCTCCCGTCAGTGTCATTTCCGACAGCGACATCGATTCCATCGTCCAGCTCCGGGAACGTCTGGAGCAGTTTGCCGATCTCATCAACACAGCATTGAAGCGTGTGCAGTAACAAAAAAGCAGAGCCGTGCAGCGTTTGAACTGCACGGCTCTTATCTATTTCAGCGCTTATGCTCAATGTGTTCCTGGATCCATTTGCCGCCATCACCGCTGCCCACCGCACTGTTATAGACAATGCCGGTCAGCTCACTGGTCAGGTCGGACTTCATCTTTTTGTACTCCTGCTCGGCCTGATCCGCAACGCTCTGGTCACGGCCATTGTCCCGCAGGTACTGGCGCAGCTCTTTCAGGATGGCGTTGAACTCCTTGTCACACTCGCCCTGAACACTGGTCAGCTTGGCAGTTTTAGAAACCACGATGGAGACCTTCATCCCCAGATTGCGCTCCTCCACCGGGTGGGAGATATACTCATTGTAGGCCTCGTAGATCACGCCGTAGAGCTTGGACTCCGTCTGCTTCTTCAGGTTCTGCAGCTGGCGGATGTAGCTGTCGATCTTGGCATCCACCTCATTCTCCGAAGCAGCGGAGCTGCTGGAGGCATGGCTGCTGCCGGGGGCCTGACTGCTGGCCGCATGGCTGCCGGAAGCCGCAGAGGACGCGGGCACCGAGTGTGCGGCACTGGAACCGGACACTGCGGAGCTCACGCTGTCTGCCTTGCCTGCGCTGGCGGCAGAGGAGACCTCACTGGACGAAGCTGTTTCCGAAGAGGAAATGCCAAGTTCCTCTTCCAGCTGTTCCAAAAAGGACGAAACCGGGGATTCTTCCGTCACCTCACTGCTGACGGCGCTCTCGCTGGAGGCGGCGCTGGAGGGCCCCTCAGCTTCCCCGCCGGGCAGAGCGGAGGACGGCACAGAGCTGGCCTGCGCCTCGGACACAGGGGTGCTTTTCCGCATCCCTGTCAGGATCAAAGCAGCTGCCACGACCACCACAAGAACGATGACCGCAGCCAGCTGATAAAGCTTCTTTTTCTGCATCTGGCACAAAATTCTCCCACTTCAGATTTCGTTCCCGGCCTTTTGCCGCGCAGGAACAGGTCTATCATATCATCCCCGGGGGAGAATTTCAATGGATAAATCGTGAAAAATGTCGCCTAACTGCCTTTTTATGACCGGATTTCGTCCCATTTCACAGCCTGTCGGAGAGGCGGTCAGTCTTTTTTCACGGCCACAAGAACGCGGATCTTTCCGCCCGCCGCGCTGCCGTGGGCATCGTACCAGCCGATGAGGCTGTAATCCTCGGCGTTGATCTGGGAAAGGGTGGTGGCGTAATACTTGCCCTTGTACCACAGATATACCTGCATGTCATCGGCAGTCTCATAGCGGGTGGAGCCGCTCCGCACGGAGGCGGCCCCCAGCTGATCCACCGTGACCGGGAGCAGCTGGGCCATGGTGCCCACACTGCCGGAAGCAGTCTTGCGCACCGAGATGCCGCCCGCCAGCACGGGATACTTCACGCTGGTCTTATAGGTGGTCTGCTCACCGTTGACGTAGCAGACATAGTTTGCGCCGCTGCTCAGGTAATCCAGCACCGAGCTGACCACGCCCGTGGTGCTGTTGGCACCGATCTTGAGCAGATAGCTTGCCAGGCTGGCGGTGCTGCTGGTCACGCTCTCCCACAGGGTGCTGCCGATGCTGCCATCGACCAGCCCATACAGCAGGGTGCTGGTGGAGGGCATCACGCTTTCCACCGCACCGGCCACAAGGTCAGAGGTGCTGGAACCGGTGGTGTTGGAGGTGGACGAGCCGGAGCCGGTGTTCGTGGTGGAGCTGGCTGCGGTGCTGATGAGGTTGGTCACATCATCCAGCACACCGTAGGTCCACAGGTCGCCGGTGGCATCGTTCAGAATGAGCCGGTCAATGGCACCGTTCTCATCCACGGTGTAGTAACGAACATCCGAGGCAGAAAGTGTTACCCCCGATAGGCGGCTGGGACTTACTGTCCCAGCCAACCCCTCCGCTGTCGTATCCAGGATCTCCACATCCGAAGCAAGGGCCGCATCGCCCAGCGCGGTGCCGTCCGCACGGATGGTGCCGCTGACCGATTGGCCGCTCAGGGTCTCCACGTTCTCACCGTCGGCGTTGACGGTGATCTTCACCAGCCAGCCGTTGGGGAAGTTCAGGCTCTTGTCCACATTCACGGTGCGGGTCACGCCATCGGTACAGGCCACCTGCACGCTTTGGAGCACATCCGCGCCATTTTCCTCGGTCAGGCTGCGGGAAGAAGTCTGCACCACACCGTAGAACACGCTGTCGGCTTCCTCGCCGGTCAGAACGGCCACCGCCTCGTTGTTCATGCCCAATAGCAGGGTGACCACCTGCCCCACTCCGCCGCCGTTGAGGGACGAGAGGACCGATGCCGCTGCCGAGGAAGCCAGTGTATAGCTGGTGCCTGCCACTGTCACACTGGTGGGGGCGCTGGCGCTGGGCGAGACCGCCGTGATGCGGCCCGCCGCCTTGCGGGAGTAGATCCAGACCGTTCTGGCGCTGGCGCTGTAATAGTAGACATCGTAGGCGTTCAGAGCGGCATCTGTGGCCGCGGTATCATTGCGGTAGACCGCCGCCGGGACAAAGGGCAGCTGGGTGGTGCCATCGGCCACAAAGGGGCCCTCCACACTGCTGAGCAGCACCGAGGACAGGTCGATCCGGCCATCCGTCACGGTAAAGCCCAGCGTGGCGGCATAGGTCTGGTTCTCAGCGGTGCTGGCCGTCAGGGCATTATAGAAGAGCACCGCGGCATCTTCCAGGGTCAGGCCCTGCCCCTGCACAGCGCTCAGACCAGCCCGCAGGCCCAGGCTGCCGGCCTTGTTGAGCTGTGCCGCCGGGAAGCTGCCGCTCAGAGTGGTAACATCATAGCCCAGCAGCTTGAGGGCGGCGGTGCAGGCCTCTTCCAGCGTCACGCCGTTATCGGGCCGGAAAGAGCCATCGGTATAGCCGCTGAGCCACCCCTGCTGGACGGCAATGCGGATATACGGGGCATATTCGTTTCCGCTGTCCACGTCGGTGAACAGGGTGCCGGTGTTCCCCTGCATGGCGGCGCTCTCCCGGTAGGCCGAGAATGCCACCAGCAGCTTTGCCAGCTGGCCCCGGGTCAGGGCGGTGCCCAGGGCGGAGGCCTGTTCGCTGGTCAAGCCGCCCAGCGTCACGGCAGTCTGTACCGCCGCATTGCTGGCAGCGGCATTTGCCGGCACCACCAGCATCGAGCAGGCGATGCAAACGGCCAGAAGAAATGCTAGAAAACGTTTTTTCATATCGAACTCCTTAACAAAGGGTTTCATTGATCCTTGGCTCCCCGATCAGGCAGCAACGACGACCGCCGCCAGTGGCGGATGAAGGGAGGAGTTGTTGGGGCAGCGGCCAACAGGACACGAGTGCAATACTTTGCACGAAGTGGACGCTGGAAGCCGCAACTCGTATGCTGGCGAGCGAAGCGAGACTGAGAGGTTTAATCATATCTCAATGCTTCAATGGGGTTCAGCCTTGCGGCGCGCTTGGCGGGCAGGTAGCCGAACAGTACACCGATGCCCACCGAGATGCCAAAGGCCACCAGCACTGAGGTCATGGAGGGGGCCACCGTCAGTTCCATATCCGACACCAGCAGCGGAAGCACCCGGTTGGCCAGAGCGCTGAACAGATAGCCCAGTGCAATGCCAAGCAGCCCGCCCAGTGCGGAGGTGGTGGCTGCTTCAGTAACGAACAGGGCAAGAATGCTGCGTTCCTTGGCACCCAGCGCCTTGCGGATGCCGATCTCCCGGGTGCGCTCGGTGACGGACACCATCATAATGTTCATAATGCCGATGCCGCCCACCAGCAGGGAGATGGCTGCAATGGCGGTCAGGATCGCCACCACCATGTTGATCATGCTGGTCATGGTCTCCAGCATCTCGCTCAGGCAGGTGATGAAATAGCCGTCCTCCGCGTGGAGGATGGATTCGATCCCTACTACCAGAAGATTCTTGCCCTCATCGGCAAGTTCATCGCTCACCAGAACCACGCCGTAGGAGCTGGCGCTGGTCTTGCTGATGCGCTGGGCGGTGGTATAGGGCACAAAGATCATGTCATCGTCGGTGCCCTCCTGATCGGTCGTACTGCTGACATTGGCTTCCAGCACGCCCACGATGGTAAATCTCTCGCTGCCGATCTTGATGGTCTGGCCGATGGCGTTGCCGCCGTAGTCCGCACGGGCAATGTAATCGCCCACCACGCAGACCTTTTTATTGTCCGTGATGTCCACATAGGTCAGGCCCCTGCCCTGGGCCAGCGTGCGCCCCATCATATCCAGGTAGGTCTCACTCACGCCCTTGACGCTCGTATAGCCATAGGTGGTGGTATCCACCTTCACGGTGCTGTCCAGCGTGGTGGTGGGCGACATGCCAGTGAACACCTCCGGGTGGCTGTCCACGATATCGTACATCTGCTGCACGGTCACGGTGCGGGAGCCGCGGCCCGTGATCTGGACGCTGAGGACATTGGTCCCCATCTCAGAAAAGCTGTCCTTGATGCTCTGGGTCATGCCATTGCCCAAGCCCACGATGACGATGACCGCCGTGACACCGATGATGATACCCAGCATGGTCAGAACCGTGCGGAACTTGTTGCTCCAGATATTCTTGACTGCTTCGCGGAAGGTCTCGTAGATCATGCGTCCCCCTCCTGTTCTGCCGGTTCAAAGTTCAGCGTCGGCTGGACGATGGCCTCCGGTGCCCGGGCATCGCCGTCGTAGACCACACGGCCATCCTCCAGCCGGATGATGCGCTGGGCCTGCACGGCAATGGAGTTGTCGTGGGTGATGAGCACCACGGTGTTGCCCTGCCGGTGGAGCTGCTGCAGCATTCCCAGCACCTCGCGGCCGGTGTGGCTGTCCAACGCGCCGGTGGGCTCGTCGGCCAGAATGACCGCCGGATTCCCGGCCAGCGCCCGGGCAATGGAGACGCGCTGCTGCTGACCGCCGGAAAGCTGGCTGGGCTTGTTTTTCAGCTTATCGCCCAGCCCCACCTGCTCCAGTGCCTCGCGGGCCCGGCGGCGGCGCTCGGCACGGGGCACGCCCGCATAGATCAGCGGCACCTCCACGTTTTCCAGCAGATTCAATTTGGGCAGCAGGTTATACTGCTGGAAGATGAAGCCCAGCATCTCGTTGCGCACCTCGGCCTGCTCATTGCCGGACATGTTGCCCACCTCCCGGCCATTGAGCCGGTAGCTGCCCGCTGTGGGCACATCCAGGCAGCCGATGATGTTCATGCAGGTGGATTTACCGGAGCCGGACTGGCCCACGATGGCCACAAACTCGCCCTTTTCAATTTTCATGCTGATGTGGTCGGCGGCTTTTACCGTGGTGTCACCCATCCGGTAATATTTGCACACATCCTCAAATTCGATCAGAGCGCTCATTGCGGGCCACCTCCCGGTGCGCCGCCGCTCGGGCCGCCGCTTCTACCGCCGCCCTGACCGGGCCCGCCGACCACCATCATCTCCTCCATCTGTCCGTCAGCGCTGACAGAGGCGGTGCTGCTGGCGGTGTAGGCCACGGTGTCGCCTTCCTGCAGGCCGCTTGTTACGGCGATGTAGTCATCATCGCTGGTGCCGGTGGTCACCTTGACATAGACATAGCCCTCCGGGGCGGTCATGCTGGGGTCGGCGTTGGCAGCGCTGGGGGAATCCTTGGTCACCAGCACATAATTGCCCCGCACCACAGCGGCATTGGGAATGGAAAGCGTGTTCTCGGCGCTGGCCGTCGTGATCTCGGCGGTGGCATTCATGCCGGGCAGCAGGTCGCCGGTATCGTCGATGCGGATGGTGACAGGATAGGTGGTGGTGCCGCCTGCCGTGGTGCCCGCCTTGGACACGCTGGTGACCACGCCGGTAAAGGTGCGGCCAGAGATGGCATCCGCGGTGATGGTCACACTCTGCCCCTCCTTGATGGAGAGGATCTCCAGTTCGTCCACATTCACCGTCATCTGCAGGTAGCTCAGGTCGTAGATGGTGCACAGGCTGGTGCTGCCCGCGGTATTGCTCACGGTGTCGCCCGCCTTGACCTCCTTGGAGATGACCGTGCCGCTGATGGGCGAGGTGATGGTATAGTTGTTCAGCTGATCCTCGGTGTCCTCCATGGACATCTGGGCACTGCGCAGGTTATCGGAGGCGTTCTGCACCTGCTTGGTCAGCTCCTTGCCGGAGATCCTGACCAGCGCGGTATCGGCGCTGACAGAGGAGCCCTCCTTCACGCAGAGGGCGGTCACGGTGCCGCCGGTGGAGGCGGTGATGCTCTGCTCGTTCTGGTAGCTGAATTTTGCCGATGCCAGTGCGCTGACCCCGTTAATGCTGGCCGTTGCGGCCTGCGCGGTGGTCAGGCTGCCGGTGTTGTTCACCGCAATGGTCACGGTGCGCACCAGCAGGTTCCCGCTGCTCAGGGCATCCGCACCGGAGACAGAGCGCACGGTGCCGGAGACTGCCTCAAAGGTGCCGTCCAGCGTGACCTGTGCGGCCTGCCCCACGGTAAAGTTCGCCGCATCTGCTGCCGGGAATTCCAGCGTCAGCAGCAGGGTGGAGGCATCCCGCACGGTGGCCACCTCCTGCCCGGCGGTGACCACATCGCCCACCGCCACTTTGTAGGAAGCCAGCGTGCCGCCGATGGTGCTGCGGACGTATTGGGCATCCACGGCATCCTCGTAATTGCGCTGGGCCTGATCCAGCGAGAGCTGGGCTTTTTCCACGCTGTTAGCGGCGTTGGAGCTGTCGATGGTGTAGAGCACCGTTCCCTCTTCAATGGTGTCCCCCACCGCAAAATCGGCGGTGAGCACGGTGCCGGACACCAGCGCATTGACGGTGTAGGTGTTGGCGGCGGCAATGGTGCCGGAGCCGCTGAACACATTGGTGATATTCCGGCGCTCCACCGCGCTTTCCAGATAGGCGGCATCCGCGCCTGCCGGTTTTGCGCCCTTCCCGGGCAGCAGGAACGCACCGGCCACCGCGGCTGCGCAGGCGGCAGCGGCAATGCGCTTCCAGTTGCGCCTTACAAAAGGTCTCCAACCCTTCGGTTCTTGTTCTGCAGGCACTTCCAGCGCCAGATTGAATTCCTGGTCGCTCTGCTCCTGCGGCGTTTGTTTCTTTTTTCGCAGCATTGGTTGCCCCTCCCTGATGTTATAGCCGGGTGCAAAACCGCACCCGCCCTTCTTCCAACAGTATAGCGGGCCTTTCTTAACATTCGCCGGAGGTATTTCTTAAGACTTGCTTAAGTTCGGTGGAAAAAGTGTAAAAAGAGACCCTCCCCGTCATCGCATTGCAATGCCGCCTCCCCCGAAGGGAGAGGCTATGCAGGCTCTATCCGAGGTGCTGCATTGGCTCCCCCTTCGGGGGAGCTGGCAAAGCCGTAGGCTTTGACTGAGAGGGTTGTCTTATTCTACCGGGAACAGCAGCGTCATGGTGAACTGCTCATTCTCCTGTTCGATCTTGCAGTCTGCGTGCATCTTATCCATCATGGTCTCGATGCTGGTCAGGCCCACCTTGGTGCTTTCCACCGCCGGGGGCGCGGGCAGGACATGGTTGCGGAACACAAGGCCCGCCCTTCCCTCCTGCCGCAGGAACCGCACCTCGATGGGTCGGGCCGGGTCGGCGTACTTGATCAGGTTGGAGCCGATGTTATCCAGAATGCGCCGGATATACTGCGCCCGCACGGTCAGGAGCACATCCTCGCTGCCCAGCTCCAGCGCACAGGCAAAGCCGCGCTGCTGCAGCATCTCCACCATCTCGGCCAGCGGCTCCTCAAAGATCTGGGAGAAGCGGGCCGGGGCATCCAGCTGCACCACGGTGTCCCGGGTGACCAGCGCGTACTCGAACAGATTATCGGACAGCTGCTTGATCTGCCGGGCCTTGCCGTCGATCTTTGCCAGATATTCATCCTGCTGGGCCTCGGTCTCGTATTTGTGGTGGCGCAGGATCTCGGTATAGAGCAGCAGGGTGGTCAGCGGGGTGCGCAGGTCGTGGGACATCTCGGTGATCAGGCTCTTGACCTTGGCGGCAGCCTGAGCCTCCTCGGCCTGCTGCTGACGCAGGGTCAGACGCAGGCCATCCAGACTGGTGGCCAGCAGGGCCAGCTCATCGTCTCCCTGGATCGTGATGGGGTGGTCAAGGTCACCGCCCTCCATGGCCTGGATCTCCCCGCTGAGCAGGAGGATATAGCGGATGATCTTCCGGCTGCTCAGGAAGAAAAACAGCGGGAAAAGGGCAAAGCTGACAAGCAGCAGGATCTCGCACCCCTTGCCGTAATAGGCATCCACGCCGTTGTAATAGAACATGGCGGTGGTCTTTTTGTCCGAAAAAGTGAGCGAGTACATCGGGAGCCCGTGCTCGGCCGGAACCGCTTCCGTCACGTTTATCCACCCCTCGTAGACCGGAGTGACCAGCGGATAGGAGGAATAGAGCATCCGGGAGCGGTCGTAGATGATGAACATCGTGCTGCCGTTCCGCACAGACCAGTCGTCCAGCTTGTCGATATCCCGGCTGGAAAGGCCACGCCGGTCGATATAGCTCTGCAGCTCCTGCACCTGCTTTTCCACAGCCCTCTGCTGGGTTTCCGGCTGGTCAAAATAAAGCCACAGGGCCTTGTTCAGCACGACCTGCATTCCCACCAGAAGCATAGCACTTGCCAGTGCTGAGAACAGGATCATCAACACCAGCTTGCCGGAAAGCCCCAGCTTTTTACGCATGATCCGTCTCCTCCCCGGGCACAAAGCGGTACCCTTTCCCCCACATGGTCTGCAGACGGACGGGGTTTTGCGGGTCTTTTTCAATCTTCATCCGCAGATTGCGGATATGTACCATCACGGTGCCGTTGGAGGTGTAGAAATAAGGTTCCTGCCACACATCCTCGTAGATCACCTGTACCGGGAAGATGCGCTGGGGGCTCTGCATGAGCAGCCGCAGGATCTTGTACTCCGTCTCGGTCAGGTCGCTCTCTTCCCCGTCCACCCAGACGCGGTTGCAGTCCAGCGCCAGCTTCACACCATGGCTGCACAGGGTCAGGTTTTCGGCCCGGGCCGGGGCCTGCCCCTTGCCCTGATAGACACAGTACCGCCGCAGCAATGCCTTGACCCGGGCGCTGAGCTCCGCAAAGGAAAAGGGCTTGGGCAGATAATCGTCCCCGCCCGCGGTCAGGCCCAGCAGCTTATCGGACTCCTGTGATTTTGCCGTGAGGAACAGGATCGGCACTGTGGAGAGCTTGCGCAGCTCCTCGCAGACGCGCAGGCCGCTCATGCCCGGCATCATAATATCCAGGATCACCAGATCGACCTCCGGGCGGAACACCTCCAGTGCCCGGGTACCGTTTTCGGCTTCGATGATATGGTATCCCTCGCCGGAAAGCAGGATGCGCACGCCGTCCCGGATATCCGGATCGTCCTCCGCAATCAGAATGGTCTGCTCTGCCATGGTCTTCTCCCCTTTTTGTCATTCTCGGTTCTAGTATAACAGCAGTTTCCTGCATTTTCCATGAAATTTTTCTAAGGATTTCTTAAGAAAACGCTTCTTCCGGTCAGCCCCTGCTGCGGGGACAGAAAAAAGGCATCCCCGCACTTCACAGAACGAGGATGCCTTTCTCAAAACGGTTTTCTGCCCCAAAGCGCCCGCTCCGGCGTGGAGCCGGGCCGGGTCTCCGGCGCAGAGGCTTACATTGCAAACTGGACGGCGCAGAAGGCTGCATAGATGCAGAGCAGCAGCACACCCTGCCAGCGGGAGAGCCTGCCCTTGAGCAGAGCGGGCACGGTCAGGAGGATCATGACCGCGAACATCACGGGCAGATCCATGACCAGAGAGGAATTGATGCCCATGATGGTGGAGTTCTGCGGGATGCTGAAAGGCGACACCGTGATGGACATGCCGCTGACCAGCACCAGATTGAACACGTTGGCACCGATGACATTGCCCAACGAGAGGGAGCCGTGGCCCTTTGCCAGCGAGGTGATCGCCGTGACCAGCTCAGGCAGAGAGGTGCCCAGCGCCACAAAGGTCAGGGCAATGACGGATTCCGGCACGCCCAGCGCCTGCGCGATCAGGGTGCCGTTGTCCACCAGCAGGTTTGCGCCCACAGCGATCAGGGCTGCGCCGAGGATGAGCAGGCCAATCTCCTTGGCAAAGGACATTTCCTTTTCCGGCTCGTCCTCATCGTCTTCCGGGGCGGGGGCGTTTTTCATCGCCAGCACATTGCAGACCATGTAGGCCACGAACATTGCCAGCAGCACAATGCCAATGGGGCGGCTGAAGTAGCCAGTGGTGTAGGCCACGCCCGCATACAGGGCCGCTGCCACAAAGAAGAACAGCACCGGCACCCGCAGGCTCTTGGGGTCCACCTTGCCCGGGCGGACCGCAATGGTGATGGCCGCGATCAGGGCCGCGTTGCAGATGACCGAGCCAATGGCGTTGCCATAGGCGATCTCGCCGTGGCCGGTCATGGCCGAGGTGGTGGAGACCATGACCTCAGGCAGGGTGGTGCCGATGGACACCACCGTGGCACCGATGAGCAGCTCCGGCACCTTGAAGCGGCGGGCGATGCCGGTTGCACCGTCCACGAACCAGTCGCCGCCCTTGATGAGGCAGAGCAGGCCCACGATAAACAACAATACAGGGATCAGCATATAAAATCTCTCCTTTTTAATCCAAAAAGTATTATACCTGTTTCCCCTGCAAAACGCAAGCAAAATCGTGCATTTTCACCCAGCCTTCTCCACCTTTTTGGCGTTGGGGTAGATGCGCTCCATCCGGGCATTGTCAAAATGCTCATCCAGCAGCACATCCACCGCATTGGCCGGAGCCGCGCCGCTGGTGCGGGCATCGTAGCGGGCCAGCGCCAACGCACTGGTCACAAGGTTCACGGCCATGAACACGGCCAGCAGAGCGGTCATCCAGGGGCGGATCCTGCGCTTGACCGCCTTCATCCCCTTTGCCACCAGTGGGTAGCCATAGCGGATCCAGGTCACGGCCGCAATGCCCCAGAAGAAACAGTACAGCAGGTTGATGCGCCCACCCAGATTGAACTTGAAGCCGCTGTAATCCCAGAACACGGTGCCAAACAGCAGCTCTGTCACGGCGCTGCACACATACTCATACGCGCCGCCCAGGATCACACCGAACCAGAAGATGCGGCTCTCGCTCTTCTGTTCGCCGCCCCGCAGCAGGATGGCGGCCAGCACAAGCGCCAGCCCCCACACCACGCTGAACGGGCCCCAGACCAGGCTGGAACGGCTCATCCAGACCCCGGCGGTGATGCGGCAGAAGATGGTCTCCACCACATCTCCGAGGAAAGCCCCGATGACAAAGAGCCAGAGCAGGTCGGCAAGGGAGAGCTGCTTTTCGGCACTGGTGGTGGGCTCCGGACGAGCCGCAGCAGGGTACGCCCGCTGGATCCGCTTTTCCACGCTGGCGGTAATTTTCTGCCGCAGCCTCTCCGAACCCCTGCCCAGCTCCCGATTCAGCTGCTCAAGTCTTGGGTGGCGGTTCGCATACCGACTGACCACCACCATGGCAGAGATCTGGTCAAGGACGGCCAGCGCCATGCCGACCCATACCACAGCGTGGAACAGCAGCGGCGGCAGGTGGGCGCAGAGCCGGAACAGCAGGTCGTTGCCCCAGCGGACTGCCGCCATGCCCAGCAGACCCCACAGCAGGGAGTATTGCAGGCAGACATAGCCGTCCAGATTGAACTTTTTATCGGAGTAGTCCCACCAGCGGCGGTGGTGGATCCGTTCCAGCAGCTTGGCGGTCAGCCACTCCACCACCGTGGCATAGATCATGCTGCCGAAGAACAGTGCCGCCAGGCTGGCGCGCTGGTCATTCAGGCCGATGGTGATGAGCACCCCTGCCGTGCCGTACACAAAGCAGAAGGGGCCGGAGGCCACGCCGCGGTTGGTGAACCGGCGGCCCTTTGCGGTTGCAACAACGGTCTCGCCTACCCAGCCTAAAAAGGAATATACCAGATAAATTACACAAAGAGTATAGAAATTCAGGTTCATAGCGCTCCTTTCCCGGAACAAAAAGGGGCCGGGAAGCGGCATTCCCGACCCTCTTTGTTCAGTTTACGAATTACAGCTGGCTCTTATACAGTGCCTCGATCTCCTCCACGCTGGTATCGCGGGGGTTGCCGGGGCGGCAGGCATCTGCAAAAGCAGACTCGGCCAGGAAGTGGATGTCCTCTTCCTTCAGGATGCCCTGCAGGTTTGCGGGGATGCCCACATCCGCGCTCAGCTGCTTGACAGCGGCGATGGTGGCATCGGCGGCCTCGGCATCGTTCATCTCGTCGATGCCCTTCACGCCCATAGCCTTGCCGACCGCGCGGTA
>OJNP01000734.1_pt1 | contig 20508 bp, 19 predicted proteins | sample 1597921 | NCBI WGS metagenome assembly OJNP01 (sample SAMN01915213, study PRJEB22387) | human gut metagenome | isolation source: stool | host: Homo sapiens | place: USA | reverse complement strand
CGAGCTCGTTCGCTCTCGGCCACCCGCGCGGCGAAGAGATATATTGCCAGAGTCCCGCCGCCTCGCAAAGGGTTATTTGCGTCTCCATATTTTGCACATATCTTACAATCGTCGACCGTCTTCTTACACTACATATAGTGTTCTAAAGACGCTCGCCGCCCCATAAGTACCGATTGCCGAAGAGGACAGCACCTCTTGGACCATTTGATTTATTTAGAACTCGTATTTGGAGGCCACTTCTGCCGCTGCGTATGAGCTTCAACCTCACCTCAATAAGTCTGAACATGGCACCTTCTTGAGGGCAAGTGAACTCGCAAGAACGATCGAGGCATTGTGGACCGCAGTATGGCTCATCGCCACCCGCGATATCTACTTGCACATGCCCGCGGTATCTACCTATATATGTACGTATACACATGGGGTTCGCTTCAGTTTGCTATCAAAATGCCGTTCTTCCTCGACATGACAGCCTGGGCAAGCTGCTTTCCTTCAGAAGGCGCAATGTTTTGGGATGCTGATGCGGGAGGATTGGGGCAAAGTTGAGCTTTTTCGTATTCAGATCGGTACTTGGCAAGTAGCGTCGCTTTGTGACCTTTCGTCACCTGCTGTTTTGCCTCCGGCAACACCCTTTGTACTTGGCCTTTTCGAAAACGCATACGAAAAAGCTCAACGAGCCTCACTCGCCGCTGGTTCGCTACGCGCCGCAGATTCGCCATGGGTTTGTCTCATTGTTGGTTAGCTATCGTTTGCCTTAACCCATGTATGAAAAAAGCCGGGGAACATGCCCCGGCTCTCTAGGTCTATATGGTGGAGGTTAGGGGGATCGAACCCCTGACCTCAGGCTTGCAAAGCCCGCGCTCTCCCAGCTGAGCTAAACCCCCACGTAGTAATAAACACCCCAGCGGCGACTCGGCTCTCGCTGGGGTGTTTATTGCGAAAGAAGTGGTGGACCTGACAAGGTTCGAACTTGTGACCTCCCGGTTATCAGCCGGACGCTCTAACCAACTGAGCTACAGGTCCAACGCGGGGATTAATATAGCCCACAGGGGGAAGCCTCGTCAACAACTTTTTTCAAATTACTTTTGAAAGATGAGACGATAGATGGCCGATCCCACACTCCAAGCAACGAACACGCAGGTAATAGCTGGTATGTAGCCGGATGCGTCGAGAAGCAAATCGAGCTTGTCGAAGTGTCTCGCGGGCACAAATAGCTTGTGGTACTGATCCGCAAAGGAAACGGCCGCGCAAGCCATCACTCCAAGAACGTACATGAGCCACGTCCGCCAGATGCGGATGTGGCCGCGCGGGCTACGACGATGGGCCCAGCCCGACATCCACGCCAACACGTTGAGCGCAACAACGCCGCCCATCAACGCGAATTCCACCACGTGCGCCTGCTGCCGGACCGAGAGGCCGTGATTGGAGAACTTAACCGAGAGCAACAGGATGTGGGCGGCCGTCCATTTGAGCGGATTCTCCTCGAAGGTAGGGAGTTGGCCGGATTGAACCAGATAGGCACCGTATTCGGCAAACGAACCGGCCTCCGATGACAGCGCCAGACTATCTGATGCCGATTGCTCCGTGAGATAGTAGATGGTCATCGCGCCAAAGACGAGAAGGCCCAGGCAAAGAAGGCGCGCAATCCAGCGGAGCGCGGATGCACCGCGACGAGGCTGCGGAGAGGTGCTCCCCGGCGAGGCGGGCAGATGGCTATCGGCCGGCGCGCTTCCATAGTCAAACGGGTAATCGTCATTGGGCATGTTGACCCCCTTCCAATTGCCATCATTTTCCTACGGTTTTATACCGAACGCGGAAACTGAACGGAATGGGCATGAGAGGGGGCAGTGCCCTTAGGCAACCTGCTGATACTCATAACTCCGTTCATACAAGGCTTCAGGCGCGATATCAACCTCGCCATCGCACCATGTAAGGACTCCGAACTCAACCTTGAAGTCCTGCACAACCGCCTCATCTTCCAACGACTTAAACACAGGCATGTTGAGCAAACGGGTCACATCGAACAAGCGCACTTCCCCCGTGGAGAAAGTAACGAGGAGAATCGAGTTGCCCGCATAGCGAGCAGATGCCACCTCGATCCCCTCAACGGGCTCTCCCGCATATGCAATTCCATCCACAACGTACATGAGCCCCCCTATGCAAGCGGTGAAATCTTGTCGAACGGCATGCCCGCAACGGCGTGGTTCCAGGCTCTGTAAAGTTCATCCTCATGAAGAGCAAGCCAGCCGGAAACCATACGAAGCTGCTTAGCGGGCAGAGAGCCAGCGAGCAACTCGCCGTCTATGGCAACGGATGCTTTGTACTCTCCGTAATAAACGTGAACATGTGGCTTGTGATGCTTTTCATCATCCATATAAATCATCTTGATAACGATTCCAAAAAAGCGGCTTAGCTCCGGCATGCAATCTCCTTTCCGTTAATCTCAGGATACCCAAAGAATGTAACGCCCATTGGACTGCACAAATACCTGCTCCAAATACCGCAGAGCATCATCCACGTTAGGCACAGCGCACTCTCATCAATCACAACATCAGTAACGTCACTCACAATATCAGTCACATCAGTCATAACATCAGTAACAATATGAGTGATAAAGCGGGTGTTTAATTCATCCATGCCAAGTCGTGAACCAATGTAGACGCCTCCACCGTGCCTGAATCTATATCTACAATTCCGATATCTATATCTGCATTACAGATATAGTCCGATATAGATTCAGATATAGAAGAAGCGAAACAAGACGAGCAGCCATCTGGGCTTTGGTACCGTGCAGCGACCAGAACGAGCTCTCAATCGGCACCAGCGTACGCAACTTTGGATCTAAGCGCTATATAAAAACCGAGGAGACTCTCCCGTGGAAAGCCTCCTCTTTAAACGGCCGCCGCAAGGTCGAGCCGTTTTGTCAAGCTCCATTACTATCTTGCAGCGCCGTATTCGAGTCAATCTGCCGACTCTCAAATCGCAAGGCCTCCACGGGCAGGTTAGTCACTATTCGTCGGCGTCCTATACCACGCTTTTACCAAAATGCGCAAGGTATTCAAACATTGGGGGGTGCGGGTAGCGTCGGAAAAGTTGGTGTAGGACATTTTGCGGGGACGACCGCCTCCTGAATCCATCTGAATCATAGCATCACGCCGCTCTCCTCCCCGTGTCGGCCAGCGCCATCGCCGTCTCGACGATCATGAGGCCCCTCCTACGAGACGCTTCGCTCTCGGTGAGTCCGTCACCCGGGCGATGCGAAGACTGGGCTACCCCTCTAGGCAGACCCTCTACCACTGGCTCATCTGCGACGGTGCGGTACAGGAAATCGATATCGGAGTCGAAGTTCCAGGGACTGCCGGTCTTGTTCCCCGCAAAGACCTGACGATCACGTTAAAATCGCTTAGACATTAACTGCGAACACTCTACAATTTAGCTCATGCGCTCTCAAAGCTATTATAATCATCAAACCGAATACAGAGATCCTCACCATTGATGTCTTCCACCACAATCATTCGGTTGATATCCCCGACAATCTTTTCCACTTCATGCCTATCGGCAGCCGCAAACGTAATAACCATCATATAGCTGTGCTTCGAAACCCGATCCCCCACCGCCAAAGAGCAGTCAACGTTAATGCTGGGAGCCAGAGCCGCCACTTCACCTAGGCCATTCAGTATGGCTACCTCCCCAGCATGGTCACTCCAAATAATGTAGGAGCATCCAATTCTCTCAGGAACCTTACGCTGCGGGGCAGGCAAGCAGGTCTTTTCATGCCCACCGTAAATTGCGCATTCAATGAGCCATTTATAGGTATCGAAACTACAGACCTCTTTCATGGGTAGAGCCCATAGGTCCCCTGACATCCTATAGCCCATCTCCAACACATAGAAATGGTTATCGTCATCGAGCATCAACTCAATCCATGCAACACCTTCCCGCATGCCGCCCTTTTTGAGCGCCTTTCGGAAAGGAGCATCCACTTCGCCCAAGAACTGGCCGAGCCTCTCCGTCTCAGTTGAAGTAAAGGAATAACAATTGGAGGGGTATCCAGGCTGATGAAACATTGAGCAGAAGTTTATCAGAGATGCTTCGCCATCAGCGAGGGCATAATGTGCCGTATACTCTCGTCCTCGCATCATCTTTTCGATGATGACCGTATCCGAAGCTGAAAGTTCAAGTGCTTTTTCGCACGCAGGAACGACCTCGTCATAACTGTAGCAATAACTCATACCGCGATTTGCGGACAAGTCTACTGCCTTGACGACAATGGGGAATTCAAGCTCCGGTACACTGATGGTTCCATCCGCTCGTCTGGAGAACTGATAATTCTTTGCAACGGGAACCCCACAGCTCATGCATAGCTCTTTAAAAGCTCGCTTGTCTACCGTGTATTGCCAGGAAGACTGATCGCAGTAGAACGGAAGACTAAGTCTATCTGCAATCGTCAGCGCATTGCCAATGTTGAATTGACTGATACCGGTAAGAATACCCCCCCCCGCAACATCTTCTTCTTGAGCTCGCGCAACAATCCCGTCAATATCGGTGGTATCGAATGTCCACACCTCATCGGCACCAAAAGAATCCAAAGAACGACTATGGCCTTCCGGTCCAACAAGAATGGAATAGATGCCCATATCCTGAGCGGTCTCGATCAGCTGGAGCGTTCCTCTGGATGCCCCGAGGACAATTAATTTCTGCATTTCAGTCCACTCCTAGAACCCATTGCATCCCATCAATACAGAAAAAGCCATCGCGAGAATACCTGCACCTACGCTCCAGAAGACTCGGCGGCCAACACAACTCGTATGTCGTCACACAGACGGGAGCAGATAGTTGCCATTTGGTCACCATCCTCAAAAGAGAGGAACAAGATTCCCAGAGCCTTGTCAGCGCCATCAAACACGCTGACCTCATCTCCCGTCTTTTTATACCAAACGGAACGGTAAACATGGCGGGCAATCTCTTCGGGCACCTCAACTCGATCGAGGATGCCAGCCTCACGAGCATGGACAACGTATGTGGCATACGCCGAATTCGACCCTTTGCTCGACCAATGTAAATCGGTAGAAACATCACCCATAGCAATGGAAACGTTAGCTGCAACCAAGTCGATGCCGCTTGCATCGGATAGTTGAACGGGAATCATGTTACCACCAGCCCTTGAACCCAATTCAAGAACATACGGCACGCCGCCCTCGCCAATAATGACCTCGACATTCAGCTCACCAAAGCGGATACCGAGCTTGGTAACGAGCTCCTGAAGGACAGTGCAAACCGCATCATAATCCGTATCGGAAATCGCCGGCGGCGTTTTTTTACCAACAGGGACAAGTCCGCCTAGCGCTGCATCACGTGAGCATGTCATGAGTCCGTAGAATTGGACAACTCCATCCACAACAAAAATGTCGCCACCAATTACCTCGGGATACGTCCTATTGATAAACTCCTCCGCAATAAGTATCGAGTTGCGCGAAAACCGTCGGGCGTTCGCAATAGCTTGGTCGAGACCCTCAAGTGAATCAAGGAAAGAGACCCCTTTCGAACCCGAAGAGTCCGTTGGCTTGATCACAATGGGAAAACGTAAGCCCGAGAGTTTGTCGGCGATTTCTATCTGATCATCTCTCAAATTGATGGAAACCGCACCGGGACAAGGTAGTCCATTCTCGCGCAGAAACGCGCGAAACAGATGCTTGACCGACATAATCTCAATGGAATTCAGCGGATTGGTAGGCAGGTTGAGCTTTTCGGCAACGTATCCCGCCGTCGGAGAAGCCGGATCGGACGAATACGCCAGAACGCCCGATATCTCCTCGGAGCGAGCAATTTCCAAAATCCTATCGCGGTCGGTTGTGCTCTCCTGATAGAACACGTCCGCCTCAAACTGCCCCGGGTTATCCGGGAGATAGTCGCACAAAACGGTGCGGTATCCCAACTCACGAGCCTTTTTAATAGCGATGACCTGCTGACGCGAACCGCCGAGCATGAGAATGGACTTCCCCATGCCTTACCCCCTCAAGCTCTTAATAACGGAGCAAATACGATCGACGTCCTCCATGGCAAGATCCGCATACATGGGAAGCGTCAGCACGTGGTCGGACACCCACTTGGCCACCGGCACTCGCTCGCTGGAGTACACCGAGCGGTAGCAATCGAAATCCGGAATGAGCGGGTAGAAATACTTGCGGGCGCCGATGCCCTCCTGGGCAAGCGCATCAAACGCGTCATCGCGCGTGGCACCAAATGCCTTCTCATCAAAAACAACCGGCATGTACGCATGGTTGGACTTGACACCCTTCTGCGGTGCAACAAACTTCAGGCCCGGTACACCCTCGAGGTTTGCACGGTAACACTCCTCAACGCGAGCGCGCTTAGCAATCTCATCATCAACGTGACGCAGGTTGCACACGCCCATGGCGGCGCAGAACTCATTCATTTTGGCATTGCCGCCGACGTACTCAACGTCCTCGGGGCTCGTAATGCCAAAGTTCTTCCACTGGTTCAGCAGCGGGTACAGGGATTCGTCCTCAAAGCAGATGGCGCCGCCCTCGATGGTGTTGAATACCTTGGTGGCGTGGAACGAAAACATGGAGGCGTCGCCAAAACAAGCGGAAGATACGCCGTTGCGCGTTACACCAAACGCATGAGCGGCATCGTAGATAACCTTAAGGCCATGCTTATTTGCAATTTCTTGAATAGCATCGACATCGCACAGCGTTCCGTACACATGAACCGGAACGATGGCAACGGTACGCGGCGTAATCAGCTTTTCGATGCTCTCCGGATCAAGCGTGTAGTCGCTCTCCTTGATGTCAGCAAACACCGGCGTCAGGCCCTTGCGCACAATCGCGTGCGTTGTGGAGGCAAAGGAGAAGGGCGTGGTAATAACCTCGCCATGTAGGTTCATCGCCTCGAGAACACACTCAAGCGCGGAGTGGCCGTTGGTGAACAGCGCAATGTTTGCAGCATCGAGATAACTCTTGAGGCCCTCCTCAAGCTTGTCGTGTTCAACGCCCATGTTGGTGAGCCAGTGGGATTCCCACAGGGGAGCAATCTCGTTCATATACTCGTCGAGGTCGGGCATGGAGGACCTCGTAACCAAAATCTTATTACTCATGGCTTAAACCCCTTATCTCACAAAGCGCAAATAGCGCAATCAGCGGCCAGTAATTAGCATCAGCGCCTAAAGTGTCGCTACGTACTCCCTCAGCTGCTCTTCCCAATCGCGCGGCTCAAAACCAGCAGCGCTGATCTTGGAAAGGTCAAGGTCAGAATGCTCCGGGCGCGGTGCAACTGGACCGGCCGCCTTGGCGTAGTACTCCTCCGTGCCCACCGGAGTCACAGCACCATCATTGCCGTTAGCTAGTTCAAAGACCTTCGCCGCAATCTGCGCCCAGGACTTCACAGCACCCGAGCCCGTGAGATTGTACGTACCGCACGCAATGGGTGCGGATGGTTCAACATCACCCTCGCGATACCCCAGTGCATAGAAAGCGGCGGCTGCCATCTGATCGGTAAAGGTCAGGCGGCCAAATTGGTCGTCCACCACCGTAACGCGGTCAAGAGTGTCATCCGCATCTGCGCAGCGGTCGGACAAGCACTTCATGGTCTTCACAAAATTCTTGCCATCGCCGATAACCCAACTAGAACGGAGGATGTAGTGCCTCGGGCATCCAGCAACCGCAAGGTCGCCGGCCGCCTTGGACTGACCGTAAACGGACAGCGGCGAGAGCGGCTCATCCTCGGCATGATTGCTGCAAGCGCCATCAAACACATAGTCGGAGCTAATGTGCACGAGCGCGATACCGTACTCGGCACACGTACGCGCCATGAGCGCCGGGCCGGTTGCGTTGGCCGCCCAGCACGCAGAACGCCCCTCTGCGGTCTCGGCAGTGTCGACCGCCGTGTAAGCGCCGCAATTAATCACAGCACCGTACAGGGTCCAGTCGTACTTCTCATAGTCCGCGGGGTTGGAGAGGTCAAACGCATCGATGTCACAATAGTCAAAGCTGTTGGACAGTCCGCGCGCATCGGCCAGTGCGCGCACGGCACGGCCGAGCTGACCATTGCAGCCCGTCACAAGAGTGCGGCGGGGAGCCATGGGCAGGGCATCGGAAAGCATAGGATGATTGCGGTCCGCATCGGACAACTCGCACTTGGAGAGCGGAATGGGCCACTCGATTGCAAGGGTCGGGTCGGCAAGATTCACAAACGTATAGGTCTTCTTAAGCTCAGCAGACCAATGAGCGTTTACGAGATAGGTATACGCCGTGCCATCTTCGAGAGCCTGGAAGGAATTGCCCACGCCGCGCGGTACATAGATAGCCTTGGAGGGATCGAGAACGCAGGTAAAAACCGCACCAAAGCTCTTGCCGGGCCTTAGGTCGACCCATACTCCAAACACAGAGCCCGTAGCAACAGAAATGTACTTGTCCCAAGGCTCGGCGTGAATACCACGCGTAACACCGCGCTCGGCATTAAAGCTAATGTTGTTCTGAACGGGGCCGAAATCCGGCAAACCCAGGGCGCCCATTTTGGCACGCTGCCAGTTTTCCTTGAACCATCCTCGGTTGTCACCATGAACCGGCAGATCAAACACAATCATGCCGGGAATCGGGGTGCCCTCCGCGTTCAACCGCTTACCAAAATCGAGCGCCATGCTCGCCGCTCCTTCACTCTCGACTCAGATACTCGAAATTACTGACCCTGCTTGGCGTACCTCGCCTCGGTGGCCTCCTTGGCCGGGCGCCACCAGGCCTCGTTGTCGCGGTACCAGGCGATGGTCTCGGCCAAGCCGGCCGCGAAGTCGGTGTGCGAGGGCTCCCAGCCGAGCTCGGTCCTGAGCTTGGTAGCGTCGATCGCGTAGCGCCGGTCGTGGCCGGGGCGATCGCGCACCCAGTCGAAGTCGTCCTCCGCGCGGCCGAAGGCCTTGAGGATCTCGCGCAGCACCGTGATGTTGTCCAGCTCGCCGTCGGCGCCGATCAGGTAGGTCTCGCCGATGCGGCCCTTGGTGAGGATGCACCACACGGCGGAGCTGTGGTCCTCGGTGTGGATCCAGTCGCGCACGTTGCGCCCGTCGCCGTAGAGCTTGGGGCGGGCGCCATCGATGATGTTGGTGATCTGACGGGGGATGAACTTCTCCACGTGCTGGTAGGGGCCGTAGTTGTTGGAGCAGTTGGAGATGGTGGCTCGCAGGCCGAAGGTGCGGGCCCAGGCGCGGACCAGCAGGTCCGAGCTCGCCTTGGTGGAGCTGTACGGGGAGCTCGGGCGGTAGGGCGTCTCCTCGGTGAAGCGGGCCGGGTCGTCCAGCGCAAGGTCGCCGTACACCTCGTCGGTGGAGACGTGGTGGTAGCGCACATCATAGCGGCGGCAGGCCTCGAGCAGGCGATAGGTACCCTCAACGTTGGTGCGCAGGAAGGGCTCGGGGTCGGCAATGGAATTGTCATTGTGGGACTCGGCGGCGTAGTGAACGATGGCATCGTGGCCAGGCACAATCTTCTCAAGCAACGCCTCGTCGCAGATGTCACCCACGACGAGCTCAACGCGGTCGGCGGGCAGGCCCGCGATGTTCTCGCGGTTGCCGGCATAAGTGAGCTTGTCCAGCACTGTTACATGCACGCCGGGATGCTCTCGTACCACGTGATGTACAAAGTTGCTGCCGATGAAGCCGCAGCCGCCCGTAACGATGATGTTCTTGGGCTCAAAGATTTCCTGGGCCATGAATGATCTCCTTTAAATAACGGACGGACGGGCGATGATCTCGCCAGCGGCAACCTTCTTGAGATGCTTGCCGTATTCGGATTTTCCATAGCGCTCGGCACAGTCCAGCAGCGCATCACGGTCAATCCAGCTGTTCTCATACGCAATCTCTTCGAGCACGGAAACGGGCATATCTTGACTGCGTTCAACGGCGCGCACAAACTCGCCAGCTTCGTACAGGCTCTCCATAGTGCCCGTGTCGAGCCAGGCGTACCCACGACCGAGGGTCACCACTGAAAGGCTGCCGTCCTCCAAATACATGCGATTCAGATCGGTAATCTCGAGCTCTCCGCGCGCCGAAGGCTTAACTTGCTTTGCAAAATCGCATACACGGCTGTCATAGAAATACAAGCCGGTGACCGCATAGGAACTCTTGGGGTGCTTGGGCTTTTCTTCAATGGATACCGCGTTGTAGTTCTCATCAAACTCAACAACACCAAATCGCTCGGGATCGTCGACATGGTATCCAAACACCGTGGCACCGCCGGCACCACCCGCCTGCTCCACAGCACGACGAAGATGGCGCGACAGGCCATTGCCAAAGAAGATGTTATCGCCCAACACGAGCGCACACGGATCCCCGTCAATGAACTCCTCACCAATGATGAAGGCTTGAGCCAGGCCATCAGGAGACGGCTGCTCGGCATAGGACAGGTTGACACCAAAGTCCGAACCATCCTTAAGCAGGCGCTGGAAGTTGGGCAGATCCTTAGGAGTCGAAATGATCAGGATGTCGCGAATGCCCGCCATCATGAGAACAGACAACGGGTAGTAGATCATGGGCTTGTCGTACACGGGAAGCAGTTGCTTACTCGTGACTGTGGTGAGCGGGTACAGGCGCGTGCCAGATCCGCCTGCAAGAATAATGCCTTTCATAGTTCCCCATTCCATTCGTAGTTAGATTCAATCTCATCTAACAACTCTCAACACATTACCAACCGCCTCCTAAGCCAAGACAACCAGCTTGAAAGGGGCAATTGCCTAAATGCCCGAGCTATAAAACCAGACTCAGCACCTTATTTTACAAACCTCTCCTTATGCAGGAGATAACCTCCTAAAAAGAACCTGCCGGATTAATTCCATGCAAGAGCACACGATGAATACCAGCCCCACAGCAAAACAGCAATACAACGCCAATTGCATTAAATCCATACTGCCCCAAGCATTCACAACGTTAAGAAGATCACCCCATATAAGTCGACGAACCGCATTTGATCCAGAATGGATAAGGAGAACGCCGAACGTTGACGAAGCGACGAGGTTGATGCCCCTGGAAGATTTCACGTTCACATTCAAAAAGAACAGGAAGCAGGTAACGCCGGCAATGAACGCCATCAACTTATTTGAATCAATCATTAAATAATAGGCACGGGTGACGGGCCACCCCAATCTTGCTCCAAGAAGCAGCAGGATTACGATGGAAAACACAGAGGCAACGATGCCACAAACGAATGCGATCGCCGTGCGGCTATAGCTGGCGCCCCACTCTGGTGGATAGAGCCTTATATAAGCAGCAAGGATGTATAGGAATACATACCATCCAACTTCACTAAACACCGCAGACGACGGCACGAAGGTCCCAACCACGACAAATACAAAAGCAAGCAATACCAGAAGACGCTTCATTGTGCACTTATCGAGAGCCTCGATCATCCCATTCATAAAGGGGATCAGCAGATACATAAAGAGAAATGACGCCGTAAATCCCTTATTGATCGAGGTTATGGGATACAGCAATCCCATAACGCATTCGTTGATGCTCATTCTGCCTGCGAAGATAAAAAGCAAGTCGCAGGTGATTTCCCAAAAATAAAAGGTGCCCAATAGCTTGAGCATCTTTCGGCGCGTCAGTTGAGAGGTACACATAAAGTAGCCGGTAATCATTACGAATGCGTTGATAGCGGCTTTGTCCCACATACCAAAAAGCACAACAAATAGAGTCTTCGCGTCGAATGCGCCCGGAGCAATCGCGTCTATCAGACCTGAATTAACGACCAGATGATGCGCAATGATCACGAGCATCAGGACAATGCGCATGAGTTCCAGATTTGATTGTCTGGCTGTGGCTTGGCGAGTCGAGTCCGCTGTCATCTTGCTTTTCATAATCCCGTTCATTTTCTATAGTCAGTCTACATGCAGGCGCTCATCATTTCACGCCTTGGCAGTCAGGCCTTTCAAGGTGTTAAGCAAATAGGTAAATGCTTCAAGCCTAAAGAGCGCGGCCAACCCTAGATACACAGCAGAGAACACGACACATTGAAGGGCAACGATCGCAAGGGGCGAAATGGCGAACATCCCAACTCCTGCAGCAGGGATCGAAGCGACGAAGGCAAATGCGAACGACGGCATAATGTCCTTAATCTGCTCGAGGTAGGAGTACCCGATAATCTTTTTGTTGGGCCCGGCATTTACAAACGTCGAAATGATGCCGGTAACAAGGTAGCTTGCCACAAGCAATTTGACGTCTTTAAACAGAAATGCGCAAATCAAAAGGGCGACAAGTCCGTAACCTTTTTTGATAATCTCCAATTTAAGGAACAAATCAGAGCGACCCATACCATTTAAAGCCTGCAGATTAGAGGTATGGATTGGCAGCAGCGCATAAACCAGACAGTACAGCTGCATAAACCATACGCTGCTCGACCACTGAGGACCGAGAAGCAACGGAACGAGCGTGGGCGCGCAGCAAGCAAATGCGACCATTGTCGGAACAATGAGGAACGTTGACGTCTTAAGCGCCCTTCGTACCAACTTTTTAACGCTCGCCACGTCATCTTGAACATGAGAAACAGCCGACAGCATTACCGGTTGAATGGCACCATCCAACATCGATCCGATAGCAAGGGGATACTTCTTCCCCTGTGAAACAAGGCCAAGCTCTGTGGATGAGAATTGTTTTCCCACAATAAGGTCGGACAGACTCTGATAGCCCTGATCGATCAGTCCAGACAGGAGCAGGCGCCATCCAAAACTAAACAGAATGCGCGCCCTAGAAAGATCAAAGACAAAGCGCGGATGCCAATCGACCTGCAGGAAAAGCACCAGGCAATTGATGATCTGATATGAGATCTGCTGAAGGACCAAGGCCCACAAACCCATGCCAGCGCAGGCCGAGCCAACACCAATTACTGCCGAAGCCAACACCGCCACTATCGTGGCATTGAAAATGCTCTTCATCTTCAATTCACGCGTGACTTTTGCTACCTGAACAGAATTGAGCGCGTTGAACATCAGCACGGCACAAAGACCGCGAAGCGGCCAGCACAGCTGCGGCATACCATAAAACCCAGCAATAGCCGGAGCGCCAAAAAAGACGGCGATATAAAGGACCACGGAAACGACCAGGCTCATCCAAAAGACCGTAGAAAAGTCGTCATCCGTCACGTCGGCATCTTGAATCAATGCCGTATTCAAGCCAGACTGAACAAGGACGTTGCCGAGGTTCACAAATACCAGCATGATCGCCAATGCACCGAAGTCATCTGGCGCAAGCAGGCGGGCCATAACGATTTGAACGATAAGCTCGACCACCGCACGTCCGCCTCGTTCTATGAACTTCCAAAACAGGGAGCTTATTGTTGAGCTTTTGAGTTCACCATTCATCGTAAGCGCTCAATCCTCCATTTAATTAAGCCAGACCAGCGAGTCTTAACTATCTGTACGCCCAAAAGATCACACGCCTTGTAGGCAAACAGCTTGATTCGGGACTTAAGGTTTATATTTCGCAGGGATTCATTAAACAGCGGCAATTTGCAGTCGCTCCCATAAGCCCGCAGCATCACTGAGTATTGCCTAGCATGCGCAACAATCTCGTTATGGAATCGATGCCCCAGCTTGACGTCGATTTCACTGAGCATTTTGAGCCAGTCTATCGAGTTTGAAACCTTCTTTTCCCTGCTGCGTTTGACAGATGTCGACCATGACCCCGGAACCGAATATCGGTAAACGGAGAGGCGGTCGCCGAAATAGTGCACATAGCCAAGGGAGGCAAGATAAATTGCACGAGGAAAATCGCCCACCGGTTTATCAAACGTCCAGTCTGCGTAATAAGCCGCAGCATCAACCTTTTTAAACAGAACGCTTGCAGTTGGTATCTCCCACTTATTGAGAAGGTCCACGACCGTTAAATCTTTATCGCTTTCTCCATACCCAAATGAACCGATCGACTGACCACTGACGCCGTCTATTACATCCGCTCGCCCGCATGCCATCGTACACGATGGATGAGCTCTCAGGTAATCAACCTCCATTTGCAGCTTGTGGGGATTTGTCCAATAATCATCCCCCTCACAGACTGCAATATATTCTCCCTGTGCCAAAGGAAGGAGAAAATCGCGAAAATAGTCCAACCCCTTTACTGAATAAAGGTTCTCTTCCCTCAGTATTGGTTTTATCCTCTGATCTGCGGCAGCAAGGCGCCTCACAATTTCAGCCGTCCCATCCGTAGAAGCATCATCGTGAATGAGCAGCTCAATCTCAAAGTCCGTTTCTTGCGACAAGATACTTCTCATCGATTCCTCTACGAATTCTTTTTGGTTATAGCAAAGGTAAAAAACCGAAACCAATGGCCTATTTCCCATATCTCAACTCCGTATTTTTATCAGCAACGCACATTTGACCAACGCTGCCTTACTCTTCAGTCTTCAATTCCCGGCGCGCCCAACCAAAGCAATCAAACAACGAGCAGGCAGGAGTGGAGAATGCAAATAGGAGCACCAGCTGGAACGACACGGGCAAATACAACAGTAGATCCGTGAAAAAGGAGAGCAGCACTATCTGCATGACAATAACGAAAAACAGAAGAGAAACGACGCTAGGGCGAAATCTGAACCAAGATGAAGCAGTGCCGGAGACGCAGCCAAAAACCGCTCCCGCCACAACCAGTCCCTGCCAGCCAAACGCCTCGAAGTAGTGCGCAAAGAAACCAGACACGTTGAATTGAATGGACACCAGATAACTCAAGCTATCGACCTGGGGTAAATCCAAAGCCTGGCTCACAACAGACGGGATAAAATCTTGAAAGAGATAACTCGCCCCGAGCGGCTCAAAAGCCTGCATAACCAAATTGTTTAGATTCGCCAACGTCATGGCCAAGTACATATACACCCAGTAAAAGCCAGCGGCCCAGGACGGCAGGCCATCCGGCAGCTGTGCAACATGCATAAATGTTTCGTATCCGGTTCTAATGTTGCCAATCACACCAAAAGCGAATACGCCGGCAAGAGCAACCAGGCACAACCGAACCAGTGGAATAGAACCTCGATTTACAATTAGATAAACAATAAAGATTTGAATAGCCGCGCTCATGATTACCTGACGCGAAATGATCATCAAATAATAAACTGCCTCAACCGCAAGAATAACGAGCAGAGACTTCTTGTAGGGGCATTTCTTCATAAGCAGATATGCGGTAACAGTGGCGATCAAAATGCCCATAGCATTCAAAAAGCCATGCACAGATGGAACGCCGAAGTCGAAATAAGTTTTTTCCGAACCAGTTAGGAGCCAATATGCAGGTACGCCACGCGAGATGTAAACCTCGGCAATCGAAGCAACAAACCATGCGATAAAAAGCAGGAAACACATATAAGCAATATGCTCAATGCGCGCTGAAGTTACGATCGCATTATTCTTGATCACGCCGGAACTGCGATGCTTAATTAATGCCGAGATACCAAAATCAATAACGAACCAGGACACGCTAAACGCAAGGAGCACAATTATTAGCGCGAGATACAGCTCTTCATGTAGGGCTTCTTGAAGTCCCGAGAGTCTAAGCTGATACAAGAGGCCCATTGCAAGCCAGACCCCTGAAAAAGCACTCAGAGGGTTGACAATTGTTTCGCTGCACCTAAAACCGAGATAAAAAACAACGATCGACAGCAACGCAAAGACGTACATCATTACTTGTCTCCCCGTTTCTTCCTGCGCTGAAGTGCTTGCGCCATCTTCACCCTATCGTTCAGCATTTCCCTCAGGGGTTTATGGCTGAGTCCCGAAGTATTGCTCTCGTGTCTTCTATAGAGAATCAGGGGCTCATCCAAGAACTCCACCTTCATTCCCAGCGAAGCAACTAGGCCAATCCACCAATCATGCATTGCAATCTCATCTGGAAATGGAAGCGTTTGATCCAGCACTTCTCGATCAAACGCCATACAGCAACCAACAAATGAGTTTTTCAGATAATTCTTCCAAAACCCGGAGCGCGACCCACGCCAAGAAAAAATGTCTTGCCCCATCGGATTTAATATTGAGTCCACCATGCTGGCATTGTGCACTACCAAATCAGCACGGTGATTCCGCATGCACTCCAAGACTCTCGCTACCTTATCTTCCAACCAAACGTCATCTTGGTCAGACAAAAAGATGGTATCCCCGTGAGCATGGGCCAAGGCGTTCTCAAAGTTTTTAACTACCCCACAATGAGGTCCGGAGTAGAGCTTGATCTTATCGTTCTTACTTTGATAGCTCTGTATCAGTTCCACAGTTCCATCCGTTGAACCGTCATCCGATATCACAACCTCGTCGCCCACCGAAAGCTGGGGCAATATCGAATCGAGCTGCTGGGCAAGATATGCTGAACCATTGTAGCTAGCGATACACACCGATATCATTTTCGACCCATCATTCTACCTGCTCGATTCCCCAAAAGTCGAGCTACACAATCGAATCCAAAGGCAAAGACCTCGACCAATTTGCCCTCGTGGATCAAAGACAACATCACCTCGGCAACCATCTTTTTTCCCTCCCCCACCTCCGAAGGAACGTTCAATTCGTCAGCATGTTCAGAAAGAAATGCTCCAACGCATTTGTTACGCTCATACTGCTGACGAACGGTCAGGTTGTGGGAGTGGTACACCCGTGCATCCGCCTCATAGCAGACCTTCAAACCATGCTTGAGACACCTCGCTGCAGCGAGCATGTCTTCATTCGTAGAGCAAGGCGCCGGAATTCCACCAATCAGATCCAGTGCGCTGTGGCGATATAGGCAGCAAACATCCGAAGAAAAATACGCTTTAATCCCCAGGCGCCCAATATCATCTTTCGTTCGCTTATTCGACTTGTCCGAATAGTTATATTCTCGTACGAGTCTCTCGAATGGACGAGCATCCTCCTTGGGAAGCTGACGACCCGAAACAATCGCAACCGACTCATCCTCAAAAGGCTTAAGGAGATTTTCGATCATATGCGCATCAGCTGGTATGGCATCTTGCGTCATGAACAATACAAACTCTCCTTGTGCCCGGCGATAACCCATATTTCTCGTGCCGCCATGATCGAAGTCGAATCGATCGATCTCAATCACCTGAACGAGAGGACAAGCTTTGGCCAAAGCGACCGTACGATCAACAGACCGTGAATCGATCACGATAATTTCTTCCGGCACGACAGTCTGCAGAGACAGCAAATCTAGGAGCTTGCTGATATCCTTCTCCGCGTTAAGTGTGGGAATGACTACGGAAACCGAGGCTTCCATCACTGACCACTCCCCATAGCCTTAAACGTCCTCACAAATATCCGCAAATCGAGCGCTAAACTCGCGTGCCTCACGTAAAACAGCTCGAGCATCTGCCTATCGCCGTTCTCCCACGTCGCGTTATTGCGCTCGGTCACTTGCCACCATCCGGTGATGCCAGGTTTAACCGACAAAAACTCGTCGCGTGCATTGCCGAACTCATACGTTTCCTCGATCGTTACCGGCCTGGGCCCGATCACGGACAGGTCGCCAGTCAACACATTGAGAAACTGGGGTAGCTCATCCAGGCTCGTATTGCGCAGGAATCTACCAACACGCGTAATACGAGGATCGTCATCGACCTTTTGCTCGCGTTCCCACTGCTCTAACTGCTCTGAGGTCATATAGCGCTGGGGGTTGGTGTGCGCATCTGGCACCATGGTGCGGATCTTCCATATACGGATCTTCTTGCCGTTCAGACCAATGCGCTCCTGGCGGAAAAACGGGGCACCGGGGGAATCAAGCACCACCAGCAAGCACAGAACCGCGACAGGAAGGGCGAGGACAGCGCAAACCAAAGCACTAAACACAATATCGAACACGCGTTTTACAACACAATATCCCACACCACCAGGCTTGGGCGCGGGAACCGTATCATCCGGCGGCGGCACACGAAAATCACCCCGGTTCGCCACGCGAGGATGAGCGGCTTTATCCCCAATCATGCCCTCATCTCTCGTGAGATCTGTCGGCTCGGCCACGGCCTTCCCCCTTTTGGTCCAATTCGAGTTCTATCGCTTAAATACGATCTCCAGCCCAACTCGAATCGTCTTATGTCGTCCAAACATATCCATATCCACCCATGCCAGGCGCTCGCAGCGACGATTACCGGCAATCGGGATATGTGTGAGAAATAGTGTAACTCATAGGGCAGTATTTCTCTTTTTTCCATCCGCGGGGGAAATATGTAACCGCGCGTCTACACATATCGTGCGAAAGCGCAGCTACATGAGCGAGTACAATGTCTGACACCTATATATCAGTGTGGAGGACTTATGCCTGTTGACAACAACATGCCTCACGGCAACCACTTTGCCTCGAATGGACCGCGTCCGGGCAGCGCGGGATCAAGCGCTAACGGCAATCGCCATACGCCCGCTCCGGATACCACCGAGGCTTTTATGATGGCGAGCCGTAGCGGTAGGACCGCCAAACCGGCTCCGGCGCAACCCGTAGCCAACCCCGGCGCGGGGGCGAGCATGGGCGGGCAGAGCTCTTATCATCAGCAAAGCAACACGTACCAGCAGCAGGAACGTGCATACGCGGCCGGCGGCTCACCGTGCGGCGCGGCGCAGGCAAGCTCGGTCAGAAGCGCCTACTCTGCCAACGGTGGCCCCGAGCCCAAAAGGGGCAAGGGCAAGATCATCGGCTTGGTCGTGGGAATCGTCATCCTCGCCATCGTGGCGTTTGGCGGCACCACGGGCTTTTTCCTTTATAAAGACGCGAAGAATCTTCAGGCGCAGGCGGGCACGCTCATGTCTGAGGTCTCGTCCATGAAGGACTACCTCAAGAACGGTGAGGGCGAGCAGCTCAACGCCACCGCCGGCACCGTTGCCGAGCAGATCGCCTCCATGCGCGACACGGTGAATGGCCCCGCATGGACCATCGCGAGCTTTATCCCCGTGTACGGCGACGACATCAAGCTCGTGCGCGGCATGATGGAGCAGGCGGATATCCTGGCGCAAGATGCCATGCTGCCGGCATGCGCCCAGCTCGAGGACTTCAAGCTTGGCAATCTTCTCACCGACGGCGCCGTGAACATCGAGATGCTCAAGGGGCTCATCACCACCATCCAGGATGTGGAGCCTGTCGTCTCCTCGAGCATCGACGCCATCGACGCCCTGCCCGAGCCCCACATCGGCAAAATCCAGGAGCTCATGGACAAGGTGACCGGCCCCATGACTTCCGCCAAGACGGTCCTCTCCAACATCAACGAGATCGCCCCCGTCCTCCCTCAAATGCTGGGCGACGGCGGCTCGCGCACATACCTCCTCATGGCGCAGCAAAATGCCGAGTTGCGCGCCACGGGTGGTCTGCCTGGGTCCATCGGTCCTCTCATTGTTGAAAACGGCAGGATTACTGTCGGCGAGTTTGTTGCGGGCAGCACCAACTTCTCCACCGAGGCCAACATGCACGGTGATGTCACCGCTGAGGAGAACGCCCTGTTCTCCGACCGCATGGCGACCCGCATCACCGACACCAATTTCAACCCTGATTTTCCGCGTGTCGCACACTTTGCCAAAGGCCTGTACGAGGCGGGTACCGGCCAGAAGGTCGACGGCGTGATTGCCATCGACCCGGTGTTCCTGCAGTACCTGCTCGCACTCGCCGGCGGCGTGGACGTTGCGGGCATCAACGTAAACGGCGACAACGCCGCCGCGCTCATGCTGCACGACGCCTACAACATGCTCAGCGTCGAGCAAACCGACCAGTTCTTCTCCGGCGTGGCGGGGCTGGCGTTCAAGCAGATCATGGGCAACCTGGGTGAAGTCGGGTTCTCCAACCTCTTCAAGACGCTCGGCCGTGGCATTGCCGAGCACCGCTTCCTCGCATGGATGGAAAACCCCGAGGAGGAGGAGCTCATGACCCTCCTGGGGTGCTCCGGCGCCCTCAAGGACGACCCTGCTGAGCCCGAGCTGGGCGTGTACTTTGCCGACGAGACCTGGTCCAAGATCAGCTGGTACTTCTCCAGCAACACGCACGTGGACGAGGGTGTTAAGAACAGCGACGGCACCACCTCCTACCGCGTGACCACCACCATGACGAACAACCTCACGCTTGCCGAGGCTGCCAATCAGGTCGACTACATCACGGGCTACCACCCCAACAAGAAGAACCGTGCGGGCATGTTCATGCACGTATACCTGGTCGCACCCGCAGGCGGCTCCATCTCGAACATCTCCACCGAGGGCGGCGACTTCTCACCTCAGCCTTTCACCGAAATGCCGTACAACCAGTGGACTTTCTTCACCGCGAGCCCCGTTCTGGCGGGCGGTGAGACCATCACGATTTCCTACGACGTGACCGTCTCCGCTGAAGCCGAGCAGGCCCTCATGGTTCGCACCACTCCTACGGCGCAAGTTGTTGCCGGTTGGGGAGCCAACGAGGCTGACCCTCAGCCCGAGACGGCGGAGTAGCACTGTGATTCGCGTTGATATCGAAAGCATCGTCATGGCCGCCGGGCCCGTGCCCTCCGTTGTTGTGCTGCGCGAGCGCAAGGGCGGAGCCGGGTCGGG
>OJNP01000707.1_pt1 | contig 21081 bp, 15 predicted proteins | sample 1597921 | NCBI WGS metagenome assembly OJNP01 (sample SAMN01915213, study PRJEB22387) | human gut metagenome | isolation source: stool | host: Homo sapiens | place: USA | reverse complement strand
CACTATGGATTTTTATTTTTTGATTAACTGTTCAAGTTCATTTTACAACTGACCGTAAGAAAAGGAACCTGCCCCGTGAAAAACAGGGCGGGGAAAAGGACGTCGAAACAGGCAACGCCCGCAAGGGAGGCTGAATACATTGGAACTTGCAGCAGAAGAGTTGAAACAGAATCTGGCGAACGTACGCGCGCGGATCCGCGCGGCCTGTGAACGGGCCGGCCGGGATCCGTCCGGCGTGACGCTGCTGGCGGTGAGCAAGACCAAACCCATTGAGGATATCCGGGTCCTGCTGTCGGAAGGGCAGAAGGCGTTCGGCGAAAACTACGTGCAGGAGCTGAAGGAGAAGTACGAGGTCCTGGGCGAGGCCGCGGAGTGGCATATGATCGGCCATCTGCAGCGCAACAAAGTGAAATACATCATCGACAAGGTGTGCCTCATCCATGCCGTGGACACGCTGCGCCTGGCGGAACAGATTGAAAAGGAAGCAGCCCGGCACGACCGCATCGTCGACGTGCTGATGGAAGTCAACATCGCCCGTGAGGAAACGAAATGGGGCTTCACGGAAGAAGCAGCGCCGACGGCCGCCCAGGCCATGGGGGCCTTGCCCCATTTGCGGCTCCGGGGACTCATGACATCGGCCCCCGTCACAAAAAATGTCGAGTCGAACCGCAACTATTTCCGGGGCCTGCGGGAACTGGCCCAGCGCATTGACGCGCAGCATTTCCCGAACGTGCGCATGGATACGCTGTCCATGGGCATGACGCAGGACTTCGAAGTGGCCGTCGAAGAAGGGGCGACCATTGTCCGGGTCGGCACCGCCATTTTCGGTGCCCGGGACTACCGCGTGTAAAAAAACAAAAACCCAGGAACGGCTTCCTTCCGGCAGGCAGGGAAATCACGGTCTGTTTGTCCGGAAGGGATTTTTTTAAGGGAAGATGTAATAAAATAATTGACATCAACGTTATAATGTGATATATTACAACTATCAGGAACAGGACGTCTGCCGAACGGCAGGACGCAAACAGGGAGGAAACGATATGGACGCACAAGACTGCTTACAGATGCTCCGCGAAATCCAGGATGTTTCATTTGCCACGGTCGGGGAGGACGGCCTGCCGCATAACCGGATCATTGACATCATGATTGTGGAAGAGGGGCGGCTCGTGTTCTGCACGGGCCGGGGAAAGGATTTCTACCGCCAGCTGACAGCCAATCCCCATGTCGCCATCAGCGGGCTCAACAAGGCCTGGCAGATGATCCGCCTGACGGGAACCGTAAAGAAGCTGGACGGGCAGGAGCAATGGATTGACCGGATTTTTGAAGAAAACCCTGCCATGAACGATGTCTACCCGGGAACGGCGCGCTATATTCTGGAGGCGTTTGCCATCGAATCGGGCAGCATTGAGTTCTTTGACCTGGGGACCAGCCCGATCCGCCGGGAAAGCTTCTCTTTTGGCGGGAGCAAAACACCGGAAAAGGGGTTCCGGATTACGGATTCCTGTATCGGGTGCGGCACCTGCAAACGAAACTGCCCGCAGCAATGCGTGGAGGCGGGGACGCCGTTCCGCATCCGGCAGGACCGCTGCCTGCACTGCGGCCTGTGCTTTGAAAATTGTCCGGTACAGGCCGTTGTACGGCGCGACGCATAATCACGATGCAGATGGGAACAAGGACGGAAAAGGACTATGGTTGAGGCAATTTTCAATCTCGTCACCGCACGGTGGGATTTTTTCCTTCTGCTGCTGGTGGAACATCTGGAGATATCGTTTCTGGCAATCGGCATCGCCATCGTCTTCGGCGGCATTGCCGGCATCCTGATCAGCGAATGGCGGAAATCTGCCAAATGGACCTTGGGGGTCATCAATTTCATTTACACGATTCCCTCGATTTCCATGCTGGGGTTCCTCATCCCCTTTTCCGGTGTCGGCAACGCAACCGCCGTCATCGCCTTGACGATTTACGCTCTTCTCCCCATGGTCCGTTCGGTACACACGGGACTGACCAACGTGGACCCGGCCATCCTCGAGGCAGCCAGGGGAATGGGCAGCACGCGGGCCCAGATCCTGTTCAAAGTGAGTCTGCCGCTGGCCTTGCCGGTCATCATGTCCGGAATCCGGAACATGGTGACGATGACCATCGCCCTTGCCGGGATTGCTTCCTTCATCGGTGCCGGCGGCCTTGGCGTAGCAATCTACCGTGGCATTACCACAAACAACGCGGCCATGACGCTGGCAGGAAGTCTTTTGACGGCGCTTTTGGCGCTGGCTGCCGACTTTGTCCTTGGTATCGTGGAAAAACGGATGCAGCGGCGTTCGAAAAAGGCAAAGCACCGGAACAGGCTGGCCCGTATCGGTGCCCTGCTTCTGGCAGTCTGCCTGATAGGAGGTCTGGCCGTTTCCCAGAACCGGAGCGGCAAAACCATCCATATTGCCACCAAACCTATGACGGAGCAGTATATCCTGGGCGAGATGCTGGATATCCTGATTGAACAGGATACAGACCTTCACGTAAAGCTGACGCAGGGCGTCGGCGGCGGTACGTCCAATATCGACCCGGGTATGCGGAGCGGGGCCTTCGACCTGTATCCGGAATACACCGGCACAGCCTGGAACATGGTGTTGAAGAAGACCGACGTGTATTCGGAGCACCGGTTCAACGAGCTGCAGTCCGCCTACAAGGACCGGGGTATGACCTGGACCTGCCTGTACGGATTTGAAAACACGTTCGGACTGGTCCTCCGCAAGGATATTGCCGAACGGTACGGCATCAGGACTTTTTCCGACCTGAAGCGGTACGCACGGAATCTGACCTTCGGTGCGGAATACGATTTCTTTGAACGGGAAGACGGCTATGCCGCTTTATGCAAGGCGTACGGGTTCCGGTTCGGCAAAACGATGGATCTGGATATCGGGCTGAAATATCATGCCTTGGCGGAAAAACAGGTCGACGCCATGATTGTCTTTACGACGGACGGTCAGCTGGCCCGGGCCGGCGCGGTCGTCCTGACCGATGACAAACACTTCTTCCCGTCATATTTCTGTGGGAACATCGTACGGTCCGAAGTGCTTGAGGAATATCCGGAACTGAAATCCGTTTTCGCCAAGCTGACAGGCCGCATCCAAAATGATGACATGGTCCGGATGAATTACGAAGTGGAAGTAAAAGGCAGGGAGCCGCATGCGGTAGCAGAGGAATTTCTGCGGAGCCACGGTCTCGTCAGCAAATAGGAAGAGGGATGGAACATGGTCGAAACAATGATTGAATTCCGGCACGTAAAAAAATCCTATGACAGTGACAACATCATAGCGGATTTGAGCTTTTCCGTACAGAAGGGCGACTTTGTCACGATAATTGGTTCTTCTGGCTGCGGCAAGACGACGACGCTCAAAATGATCAATGCATTGATTGAACCGACGGCCGGCGACATCTTTGTGGATGGAACCAATATCAGGGATTGTGATCCGGTCCAGCTGCGCCGCTCCATCGGCTATGCGATTCAGGGCAGTGTCCTTTTCCCGCATATGACGGTGGAGCAGAACATCGCCTATGTCCCGGACCTGCTGAATAAACGGGATACGGAGCGCACGGCTCTGGCGGTCGATAAATGGATGCGGATCGTCGGACTCGATCCGTCCCTGAAGGAACGCTATCCCAATGAGTTGTCCGGCGGCCAGCAGCAACGGGTCGGCATCGCCAGGGCCCTTGCCGCCTCGCCGGACATCCTCCTGATGGACGAACCCTTCGGCGCAGTGGACGAAATCACCCGGTCCGCCCTGCAGGATGAGATTTTGCGGATTCACCGGAAAACCCATATCACAATCCTTTTTGTGACGCACGACATTCAGGAAGCGCTGAAGCTGGGCACGAAGGTCCTGATCATGGACCATGGGGAAATCCAGCAGTACGACACGCCGTCCCGCATCCTGCAGCATCCGGCCAACGGATTCGTCGAAAAAATGGTGCGGCGGGAACGGCATACCTGCCTGCTCGACGAAGACCGGATCGGTTCCTGTGAATTCAGCCGGGCCGCATGCGGTATGGGGAAAAGGATGGAAAAATAAAAAAGGCGTCCTGGAGGACGCCTTTTGACTTGCGGAAATCAGTAGTTTTCAGCCTTGATTTCGAAGAAGCTCTGCGGATGGCTGCAGACCGGGCAGATTTCGGGAGCCTTGGTGCCGACCACGATGTGGCCGCAGTTGCGGCATTCCCAAACCTTGACTTCGCTCCTTTCAAAGACGGCTTTGGTTTCCACGTTGTGCAGCAGGGCACGATACCGTTCTTCATGGGTCTTTTCGATGGCGGCGACGCCACGGAATTTCGCGGCCAGTTCATGGAAGCCTTCTTCATCGGCTTCTTTGGCCATGCGGGCATACATGTCGGTCCATTCCATATTTTCGCCTTCTGCGGCATGGAGCAGGTTTTCCGGCGTGTCGCCGATTTCGCCCAGGGCGCGGAACCACAGTTTTGCGTGTTCCTTTTCGTTTTCGGCGGTCTTCTGGAACAGGGCGGCAATCTGTTCATAGCCCTGTTTTTTAGCAACAGAAGCAAAGTAGGTGTATTTGTTGCGTGCCTGGGATTCGCCGGCAAAGGCTTCCCACAGGTTCTTTTCGGTTTTGGTGCCAGCATACGGATTTTTTGCCATTGTAACATTCCTCCTTGTTGTTTTCTCAGTCGTTTATTTATTCCAACGGGCTTATTGCAAGCCATATAATTATACCATACGACCCCTGTAGAAAGGCAAGACCGAATTTGCAAATTATGATATGATATCTACGGCGATTCTTCGCTTTGTAACGACGATTTCGGAGAAGGGAAGGAAGAAGGAGAAATATGGTGAATCCAACATTCCGTTATGCTGAACGAAAGGATATGCCGCTGATTATGCGGTTCGTGCTGGGCCTGGCCCGCTACGAGCATTTGGAGGACCAGGTCGTGGCGACGCCGAAAACCATGGAGTACTGGATCTTCGACCAGAAGAAGGCCGAAGTCCTCTTTGTAATGGAAGAAGGGAAGGAAGTAGGCTTCGTGCTGTTTTTCCATAATTTTTCGACCTTCGTCGGCCGGGCTGGCATCTACCTGGAGGACTTGTTCGTGGAACCGTCGTACCGCGGCAGGGGATATGGCCGTGCCCTGATGGAGAAACTGGCCTCCATTGCTGTAGAACGGGGATGCGGGCGCTTTGAATGGGCCGTCCTCAACTGGAACGAGCCGAGCATCCGTTTCTATAAATCCTTAGGTGCCGCCCCCCTGTCCGAGTGGACGGTTTACCGGGTCGCCGGCGAGGCATTGCAGAAATTGGCAGGAAAATAAGCCGGACCTCCCCTGGTCCGGCTGAAAAGATAAAAACGGTGTTTCCCGTGCTGTGGAGCACAGGGAACACCGTTTCTTCATGCTGCTCAGTTTTCGCAAGCCGGTTCTTTCTTGCGTGCCGCCTGCGGTGTCTGCAGCGCGCGGCGGATGCACAGGTTGTGCAGCACGGCCAGGGAAAGGAGCACAAGGAAGGCTGTCCGCGTACCTGCCGCCGTTGCTGCCGCAAAGGCGGCCGAACCGTGGTCCAGGCCGAGCTGGAAGGTCGCCACGAGGGCGGCGCTGATGGCGGTTCCCACGGCGCCGGACAGCTGCTGGACCGTCGTCACAATGGCGTTGCCGTCACCGCGCAGGCGTTCTTCCAGGCTGCTGATGGCGTAGGTCATGGTGTTGCCCATGGACAGGGACTGGCCGATGGTGAAGAGGACGTAGGCGCCGGTCATGAGGAGTACCGTGGGCGAGCGCATGATGAACTGGTAGACGGCCATGCACAGGAAGAGGAAGAAACTGCCCAGGAGCAGGGGCCGCCGGGGTCCGTACTGGTCGTACAGGCGGCCGCACAAGGGCGTGATCAGGGCGCCGACGAGACAGCCCGGGAGCAGGATGCAGCCCGCCGTGAACGGCGATTCGTGCAGGCAGATCTGGGCGAAGTTCGGCAGCAGGAACCCTGTGCCGAGGCAGAGGAACATGACGATGGAAAGGCACACGAGGCTCATGGCAAAGGCGCGGCTGCCCAGGGGGAGCAGTCGCAGCAGCGGCGTCCGGCCCGTGGCGGTATACCGTTTTTCGTGACGGCGGAACAGGCCCAGGAACAGGACGGCCAGCACCGTCAGGATGATGAAGGGCAGGGGCCGTTCCGCCAGGGACGAAGCTTCCGTGCAGGCCAGCAGGAACGTTGTGAAGGCGACGGCAATCTGGAACATGCCTGTAAAGTCAAAGGCCCGTGGACCGCAGGAACAGGACTGGCGGATGGCATACAGTCCCGTGATGAGCGAGAACAGCACCACGGGGACCAGGGACAGGAAAATCATGTGCCAGCCCCAGAGTGTGACGATATAGCCGCCGAAAGAGGGCCCCACGGCCGGAGCCAGGGCGGTCACCAGCATAGCGGCGCCCATCATGAAGCCGATGCGGTTCAGGGGCGCCTGCTCCATGACGATGTTGAACATCAGCGGCAGGGCGATGCCTGTGCCGGTGCCTTGCAGCAGCCGTCCCAGGAGCAGCACGGCGAAGTTCGGCGCGAAGGCGCCGCACAACGTGCCGGCCAGGAAGATCAGGTTGGCGCACAGGAAGAGATGCTTCAGGGGAAACCGCTGCTTCAGGTAGCTCGACGTCGGAATGACGACGGACAGGATCAGCAGATATCCCGTCGTAACCCACTGCACCAGGCTCGTGCTGATGTGGAACTCCTCCATGAGGGTGGGGAAGATGACGTTCATGGATGTCTCAATGACGACGCCCGTAAAGGACAGGATGCCTGCCGCGATGATCGACAGGTACAGGCGGGCGTCCGCCACACGTTCAAACTGTTGCATCGCAGGCTGCCTCCTTCGGAAATTCATGCTGTGCGTGCCGGACTTCTTCGGCAAAACGGTGCAGCACGCGGATGGCTGTTTCCACTTCGTCGTCGCGTACGTCCGTCAGCCGCCCGGCCAGCCACCGGTGCAGGGCGTCCCCGTAATAGGCGAAGGCCTGGCTGCCGCGTTCCGTGAGGCGCACGGAAACGTAACGCCGGTCTTCGGCCTGCTGCTGTTTTTCCACGTAGCCCTGGGCCACCAGATCGTTCATCAGCTTCGTGATGCTCGGCCCCGTGCCGCCCATGCGGTGTGTTACGTCGCCGACTGTCACGGTCTGTTGCTCTTGTGCCAGCGCGTGGATCACCTCGATGATCAAGATCTGCCGCGGCTGCATGCCTTCCGGCAGCGGGGGCAGGGCGGCACGCATCTGCCGCGCCTCGTTGCAGGCCAGCAGGAAACGGCTTACCATAGCTGCATTCATAACGGTTCCTCCCGAAAACAATCTAATAGCTACTTTTGATAATTACTTAACATAACGGTTTTATTTTACGTAATTTCTTGCCGCTTGTCAATCCCTCCGGCAGAGAAAAAAGAACCCCTTCCGGAGCTTCCCGGAAGGGGTTCCCATGCTGGTTCGGTCAAGGTACACGGAATTCGGTCGTACTGCCGTTGACAGCCTTCTTTACGATGAGTTGCGTGGGGATGCGCTGCTGCAGTTCCGTCACGTGCGAAATGAGGCCGACGAGGCGTCCTCCCTCCTGCAGGGCGAGCAGCGTGTCCATGGCCTTGTCCAGGGTTTCCGGATCCAGGGAGCCGAAGCCCTCGTCAACGAGGATCATGTCCAGCCGGAGGCCGCCGGCATGGGCCTGGAGCACATCGGACAGGCCCAGGGCCAGGGACAGGGACGTAAAGAAGCTTTCCCCGCCGGACAGGGTCGTCACAGAACGGTTCTGGCCCGTGTAGGCGTCGAACACATCCAGGTCGAGGCCCTGTTTCTGCCGCGCGTCGCCGACGCCGTGATGGCGGAGCAGGCGGTACCGGCCGTCGCTGATGTTGGCGAGCCGCACGTTGGCCTTTTGCAGGACATCATCCAGCGCAGTCTGCAAGGCATAGGTGGAGAACGTCAATCTGCCTGTGGCCAGGCCGTTGACGCGGCCGTTGGCCGTGTCTGCCAGCCGGCCGACAGGGCCGTATTCCCCGTCGATGGCGTCCAGTTCCTTTCCGGTTTCAACCAGCTGGTCGTACAGTTTCTTGTCCGAATCGAGGCGGGTCTTTTTTTCACCGACCCGGCGGTTCCAGTCTGCCAGGTTCCGGGCGGCGGCATCGGCCGCTTCCCGCAGGTGCTGCAGTTCCGCGCTGCCGGGGTGTGTCTTGCCGGCCGTCTGTTCCTGCAGCTGCTTCAGGGCTCCCTCCAGGGCGTTCCGGGCGGCGTTATAGCGGTCCCACCGACGCTGCATTTCCCCCTTTGCAGGCACCATGCCGTGATAGGTCAGGAATTCCTCCTGGCTGGCGAAGGGCGACTGTTCCAGCGCGGCCTTGTAGCGTTCCTGTTCCGCCGCAAAGCGGGTATCCGCATCGGCCGCATCCTGTTTTGCCTTCTGCAGGGCGGCCGTCGTCAGCTCCACACGGTTCCGGGCATCCTGAAGGGCCTTTTTGCATGCCTTGACCTTCTGGATGGCGGTCTCCAGCTCCTGTACCTTCTTTTCCAGGGCCGCCTTCTGTTCCGCCGACTGGGTCGCCGGATGGGGATGGACCGTGGCACCGCAGACGGGGCAGGGAGTGCCGTCCCGGAGCTGTCCGGCCAGATTCAGGACCGTGTGCGAAGCCACGGTGAGGCCGGCCAGCTGTTTCGTCAGCGTTTCCTGCTGCGACTCCAGGATTTCCGTCGTCCCCTGGGCGGCTTCCCGGGCACGCCGCGTCCACTCGTTTCCGGCATCTTCCAGGGCTTTTTCGGCCGGCGGCACCGCCGTGTCGCGGCGCTTCTTTTCCTTCCAGGCGGTCAGGGCCTGTGTGTACACTTCGTGCAGCCCCTGCGCCGTTTCCACCTTCTGCAGCGTTTCCTTCAGGGCCAGCATGTCCTGCTCCTGTTTCAGCAGTCCGGCCCGCTCTTCCTGTCTGCGTTCGAGTTGTGCGAACAGCCCGGCCAGGGCCTGCCCGTCCGCCAGCTGACGGGCCGCCTTCTGGCTGCCGTCCTTCGCTTTCCCGGCTTCCGCCTCGGCAGCGGCCAGTTCCTTTGTGCCGGACGCAATGCGGGCCGCCAGTTCTTCCGGCGACGCCACGCCGGCATTGGCCAGCGTCGTCTGCCGTTCCTGCGTTTTGGCGTCGTGGGCCGCCTTCAGCTCGCGCGCCTTTTCGTCCAGCCTTTTTTCCAGCCGGCCGAACCGTTCCGTGCGGAACAGGGTTTCCAGGATTTTGCGGCGTTCGTCCGTCTTGAGCATCAGGAACCGGAGGAACTCGCCCTGGGGCAGGACCATGAGCTGGCGGAACTGGTCCGCCTTGAAGCCCAGGAGTGCCTCCATGACCTGCGTCGCGGCAGCCGACGTGCCGGCCAGCACCTTTTCCCTTCCGCCGTCCTGCATTTCGACCAGGCTGCCTGCCGCCTTGACCGACGTCGTGCCTTGGCCGCGTTTCTTCGGCGCTTCCTGTTCCGGCGCACGGGTCACGCGGTACGTGCGCCCCCGGCTCTGAAAGGTCAGGGAGACTTCGGTCCGGCACGCGGGATCCGCATAGTCGCTGCGCAGGCCCTTTCCCTTGCGCAAATCGCCGCTCGCCTCGCCGTACAGGGCGAAGGTGATGGCATCGAGGATCGACGTTTTGCCGCTTCCCGTCGGCCCGGTGATCAAAAAGAGCTGGTGTCCGCGCAGTCGCGTGAAATCAATGGTTTCCGTGCCTGCATAAGGCCCGAAGGCCGTCATCTGTAACGATAAGGGCCGCATCAGGCATTCCTCCCTTCGCGCGCCAGTTCCTCCAGGGTGGCGGTCAGGACCTGCCGTTCCTTTTCACTCATGTCTCCGCCGTTCACGTCGCGGAAGAACTGCTCGAACAGCTCCCGGTCCGTCTTGCCGCGCCGGCCTGCTTCCTCCGTCTCTTCCGGGCGGGGAGCCAGCTGTCCGTACTGGATCTGCAGCACGTGATGGTAGACCTGTTCCAGGCGGTTTTTGGCGTCGAGCACCGGTTCCGTGTCCGTCAGCGTGACCTGCAGGTAGTTGTCCACCTTGGCCGGGTCCGGCGTGGCCAGCAGGTCGGCAAAGGAGCCGCGTACGATGTCCAGTTCACGGGGGGCTGTCAACGGCACATCTTCCAGGGCGACCTGGCCGTCCTTGTCCAGCTCCGCCAGGATGATGCCCTTCTTCTGGTGCACCTCGCTGAAGGAGTATTTCATGAGGGAGCCGCTGTAGGCCGCCTTGCCGCCGCAATGCTGCCGGGCATGCAGATGGCCCAGGGCGGCGTAGTCGAAGGCGCCGTAGCAGGAGAGGGAAACCTGTTCCGCCCCGCCGGCCGCCAGGGTACGTTCGCTTTCGGGCGTCACGGCGGCACCCGTCACAAAGGCGTGGGACAGGGCCACTTTGCGTTCCCTTGCGGGAATCCGGGCCAGCATCTGCCCCGCCTGCCAGCGCAGGGCCTCTTCATGGGTGTGCTGCCTGGTGCCGGACAGCTCCGTCGCCAGCAGCGGTTCGCAGTAGGGGAGGGGCGCGAACCAGACCGGCCCCCAGGCATCCTCCAGGCGGATGGGGGCCACGGCCGCGCCGGGTTGTCCCGTAATATAGAGCCGGTTCGTTTCGAAGAGCCTGCGGCCGAAATCGAGGCGTGCCGGGTTGTCGTGGTTGCCGGCAATCAGCAGGACCGGCACCTGCACATCGCGTACCAGGCGCTGCAGCACCTCGTCCAGCAGATTGACGGCTTCCGTCGGCGGCAGGGCCCGGTCGTACACGTCGCCGGCCATGACCACGGCATCCACGCGGGCGTCTTTGGCCACGCGGATCAGTTCATCCAGCACAACCTGTTGGTCGTCCAACAAGGGCTGGCCGTGGAACGTCCGTCCCAGGTGCCAGTCCGCAGTATGAAGAATCTTCATTTCTTCCTCCTTAAGCGATGCAGCCTGCATTTTGTGTCCGCCCTATAACGAACAAACGTTTGACGAAAACAGTATACCACACGGAGTGAAAAAAGAGAAGGGGGACGGACCCGTATTCCGCAGAAAATTTCGGGAACCCGGCAGAATAAAGGCAGGTCGTCGCTGTGCCAGGGCTGGTATAGCGGCTCATACATCTTTTGCGGTACGCTGTAAGGACGCCTTGATTGATTTCCGCCGGTTTTTATAATAAACTGGAAGACACAGGGTCCAGCCATACCCTGTCCCTGAAGGAACTGGAACGGGCCCGGCACTGTCTCCCGCGGGAGTGAAAGGAAAAGGTGAGCCTATGAATCTGTCGTATTACCGCAATTTCTGCACTGTCGTCGAGGCGGGCAGCCTGACCAAAGCGGCGGAACAGCTCCACGTGGCCCAGCCGGCCATCAGCCGCCAGATGCAGGTCCTGGAGGCCGAATTCGGCGTCCGCCTCCTCGTCGTGGGCCGCGGACATCACCAGCTGAAGCTGACCGATGCGGGCTGGCTCTTCTACAAACGGGCGAAACAGCTGTGCCAGATGGAGGACGAAACGTACCGTGACATGTCCGACGCGGCGCACGGCCTCAACGGCACCCTGAACATCAGCATCGCCCCGTCGCGGTCGCGGTTCTTCGTGACGCGCTACGCCAAACCGTTCAGCCGGCAGTATCCGCAGATTACCTACAACATCCGTGAATCCTACTACATCCAATTACTGGACGATGTCCTGCGCGGGGTGTCGGAAATCGGCATCGCCAATGCGCCCATTCCCGAAAATTTCCGCTTCGACATCCTTTCCTCCCGGCCGGAACACTATTACCTGGTAGGCCGCAAAAACAACCCCTGGCTCGACCTGACGCAGCCCTACACGTCATTTGCCGTCCTGCAAGGGGTTCCCCTGGCCTGCGCACGCGGGCACTGGGGCCTGCTCGAAACACGCTGCCTCGAGGAAGATGTAAAACCGTATCCCTTCGCCATCGTCGGCACGCGGGTCGCCGCCCTGGACTACGCCATGGAGAACCTGGCCATCGCCGTCGTGCCCCTGGAAGAGGCGGAACCGCTGCCCAAGGAGCTGATCCGGTTCCGCATCGAGGACCCGCGCGTCATGATCCACAAGACCATCATCAAGCTCAAAGGGCGGGAACTGTCCATGGCCATGCGGAAGTTTCTCGAAGTCTATCAACGGGAAGTGGACAACTTCAAATATAATGAAAAGGAATAAGAAACACAAAAAACCAGTATTATTTTTTTATTTCCTCCTGTGCTACAATAAAGAGGAAGAAAGGGAAGAAATCCCGGACGGAACTCCGGATACCGGCCGGGCCTTTCTGCAAACCAGCAGCCGTTCCGAACGGCTGACAAAATCTGAGTAAAGGAGGAATCATTATGAAGAAAGCACTCGAAAAAGGCATCAAGTTCGTGGCATTCCTGAAGAACCATGGGAATGGCTTCCGCGCTCACAAGGCCAAAAGGAACATCAGCCGGATCCTGTTCGTGAGCACGCTGTCCAAGAATGGTTTTTCCAAGCTGGCCAGGATTGCCGGTATGCAGTTCACGAAAGAGCAGAAGAAGTTCTTGATGGAATACTGAGCAGTACACGGCAACAGTCCTTGGAACACGGCAGAATCCGCTATAAGGCAATGGCGGTTGAGCAAGACGAAGGGGCGCCCCCGGCGGGGGCGCCCCTTGATTTTTTTGTCCGCAGCGGCCGGCCTGATTGTTAATAAAATGTATTGTCAATAAAAAACATAAGTGATAGAATAAGACAATACAATTTATGGAATGACAAAATTAATTCATAATTTTGCCGCATAAATGGATATTTATTAAAAGGAGGCGATTCGATTGAACAGGGTTTACAAGGTCATATTCAATCGTGCGAAAGGGCAGTATCAAGTAGTATCAGAATTAGCAAAGAACAGGGGGAAGGCCCCGGGTAATTCTTTATTGAGAATAATTACTAATTGGGGGGGGGTACTAACTAAAACGGTATTGACATCCGTGCTTATTTTTGGATGTACATGCGGGGTCAGCGCTGAAGTTGTTCATGACGGAGATGTTTTGAATGGCGGGACCAATATCTCTGTAGCTAAGGACGATGCAACAAATACGATCACCATATCCGCTGAGGGAGTCGCTACCAGTACGGAATTGGATGCAGTGAAAACAGATGTACAACAGAACCAGGCGGATATTGCGGCCAACACTGGGAATATTGCGGATAACAGGACGGAGATTGCAAACAATAAGACGGAAATCAGCAAAAACTCCCATGAAATCCAGCAAAATAAGACGGATATTGCAGCAAACAAGAATGCAATTACAACCAATACTGCAAAAATCAACAGTAATACATCCGATATTACAGAACTGAAAAATGTGAATGCTGCTTTGGGATTGGATAAAACGAAACCGGGAATGAAATATTTCCGCGCCAATTCTTCCGGCGAGGACGCTGCAGCTACGGGGCAGGATGCTGTCGCCATCGGTGTCAGTGCGAAAGCGAATGGGAAAGACTCTGTTGCGGTGGGCGATGCCGCCCGCTCTTCTTCGTCTGCTGAAAACAGCATTGCCATCGGCCGGAAAGCTGTCAGTGGATCCTTTAGCGGCATGACGGCTGATGGAGACAGCTCCACCGTGGTCATCGGCGGCGGAAAGTCCAGTGTATCCATCGGTGACGCAGCGAATGCCCGGGGAAACTCTTCGATTGCACTGGGGGATGGCGCGACAGTCTATAATGACGGGGCGAATGTCCAGCTCAACAGCAACAGCATGGCGATCGGAACCCAGGCCAGTACGGTGGCTTCCAATAATGCGATTGCACTGGGCAATAAAGCGGCTGTGACGAAAAACAGCAACAGTGCTGTGGCAATTGGGGACAACGCAAAGGCTGGTGCGGAAGATGCGCTGGCTCTTGGTAAAGGCGCTGCTGCTTCCGGAGCGGACAGTATGGCGGCCGGGACAGGGGCCGCGGCAAGTGGATCAAATGCCCTGGCTCTGGGTACGGCTGCGCAGGCCGGCGGGACAGATGCCGTCGCTATTGGAAATGGAGCTGTTGCCGGGAGCAGCGCTTCTGTGGTTCTGGGTAAAGATGCCAGTGCAAATGCCGTCCGGTCCGTCGTACTTGGCCCTAATGCAGGGGTAGGCATGGTAGGAGATGTATTGGGGGCAAAAGGATCCCATGTAGTCATTGGCGACGGGGCCGGCAACAATGTTGACGGACAGCAGAATATTGCCATTGGCTATAAAACGGGGAATAATGTCAGCAGCGACCATAATGTTGCCATTGGTTCCGAAGCCGGGACCAATATCGGATCGGGCGGAAACACGTCTGAAGGAAAAAATGTCTCTATCGGCTATCATGCCAACAAAAATGATGCTGCCGTTTCCCGGATTCAGTCCACGGCTTTGGGCAGTGAGACAAAGGCTGCCGATGATGCCGTAGCAGTAGGCTATCAGGCGCAAGCGGATGGAAACGGGTCTACGGCGGTTGGGTTCAACGCCCGGGCAGTCGATGCAGCCAGTGTGGCTTTGGGGCAGGGAGCCCAGGCTTCCGGCGGGAATATTGCCATCGGCAATGACTCCGTGGCCAATGCCTCCATGATCAGCGGGGCCGGGTATCTTACGGGCCAGGCGGCTCCTAAGACCGCCGTTTCCGTTGGCAATGTATCGACGTTGCGCCGCATCACCAATGTTGCTGATGGGGCACAGGACCAGGATGCCGTTACGGTGGCACAGCTCAAGAAATCAATAGATGCTACGGTGGCCCAGGTCAATGCCAATGTTTCTTCGGCAACGGCAAGCGGGGTTTATTATGATACGGTCACTTCCGGAGATGGAGACAGCATCACCCTTCGTAATAATGACAACAAGGGAACGAAAATCCATAATGTCGCTGCGGGAACACTGGGAACCGATGCAGCGAATGTAGCGCAGGTCTATGAGATTACGGATACGGCAAAAACACATTACTATTCCGTAAAATCCACCAATCTGAATAACTATGACAACGATCTGGCCACGGGGGAAGACTCCATGGCGGCCGGCGTAAGCGCAAAGGCCCTGGGAGACCGGAGTGTGGCGCTGGGGAATAATACGGAGGCGCAGAGCCTTGGCAGTATCACAGTGGGAACCGGCTATGAAAATCCGGATAACCCGGGCAGTCTGAAACAGACGCTGGCCATCAGCGGCTACCAGTACAATATGGCGATCGGGGCAGGGGCCCAGGCTGCCGGCAACAACTCTCTGGCCATCGGCACACTGGCGACGTCTTCTATAAAAAACGGCGGAAGCAGCGTAGATAAAGCTGTTGCCATCGGCTATTCCGCCGGCGTTTCTGATGACAAAGCCATTGCCATCGGCAGCGATGCAAAAAGCAACAGCAAAAGCGCTTCCGCTATGGGGGATACGGCCCAGGCACTGGCGGAAAATGCCCTGGCAGTAGGGACAAATGCACAGGCGGAGGGTGTTTCATCGGGGGCGATCGGTACCAGAAACCGAGTTACCGGGACAAATACATATGTTTTGGGCAGCCAGAACAGTACGGCTGCAACAGGAACGGGTGCCGATGTAAGTGCTTCGAATTCGGGGATTTTTGGGAATGAGAACAGTATGGAAGGGGACAGCAACCGCATTGTAGGGAATAAAAACGTACTGAAAATGGAATCCCTGTCCAATAGTTCTTCCAATCTGAAAACGTTTGAAAATATCTTTGTGACGGGCAATCAGAATACGGTTACGGGGGATCCGGATACAAGTACAGCCGGCGATGCAGGTAACGTATCCGGGATTGCCATTACGGGTTCCCAAAACACCGTCCGGGCAAAAAATCAGCAAAACAGGGATTTGACGGATATCCAGATCCTTGGAAACCAGAACACCGTTGACGCCACTGCGCAGAACACGGATTTGTCCAATATCCAGATTCTGGGCAGCCATGTAACGGCGACTTTGGGGAATTCCGTCTATCTTGGCAGCAATTCCGCGTATACTGTATCGGGAGCCACTACAAAAGGCATGGATGCATACAGCAGCAACGGAACGTATCAATATGCCGGAGGGACCCCTGCCGGTATTGTCACGGTGGGCTCCGTGGGAGGAGAACGGCGGATTCAGAATGTTGCGGCAGGTCTGGTCAGCGCAAGGAGTACGGATGCGGTGAACGGCAGCCAGCTTTACAGCATGACCCGGCCTCTGCGCTTTGCCGGAGATAATTCGACCATTGGAAACACTGCTGAAGCGGACGTCAATGTGCTGCACCGAGGTTCTGATCAGGCCATGTCCCTCTTGGGAGGTGCTGACGGCAGCAATTTAAGTGATAACAATATCGGGGTGGTTGCTGATTCAGTCAATAATACGATGACCGTAAAACTGGCAAAAGATGTGACAGGGCTGAACAGTGTTACGTCAAAAACTGTAAACGCTGAGACTGTAAAAGCTGGAGACACCACTGTCAACAATCAGGGGGTGACCATAACCGGGGGACCTTCTGTAACCAAAGAGGGGATCAATGCCAACGGTACGAAAATCACCAACGTCGCGGCTGGCACAGCGGATACGGATGCTGTCAACGTAAGCCAGTTAAAGGAACAATCCGCTACACTTACGGAAAAAGGGTTCGGCCTGGCAGATCAGGATGGCAATGTCGTTCACAGATCCCTGGGAGAGGATATTCAAGTTACAGGGGACGGCAAAAACCTTTCTACGAAAGTGGAAAACGGAACGTTGAAAGTGGTCCTGAATGATGATTTGAATGTGAACAGTGTGACTACCGTCGACGCGGACGGAAACAAGACCGTGACGCAGGGAAGCGGCACGACCATGACGGATAAGGACGGGAATCAGACTACGGTTAATGCCGGCGGCATTACGATTACCCCGAAAAATCCGACAGCAGGAACTTCTGCCGTTTCTTTGACGGAAAAAGGACTGGATAATGGTGGCAACCAGATTCACAATGTGGCTGCCGGCACGGCCGGAACGGATGCGGTAAATGTCAGCCAGCTGAAAGATGAAATTGCCGAGAATGCCACCAAACTGGTGGACGGGAAGAATACTACCGTTACAGGCACCGGCACAGCAGACGATCCGTACAAGGTCCATGTCAACGATAATCTGAATCTGGGTGAAAAAGGCGAAAACGGCATAGACGGTTCCATCGGTGTGGCTGGCAAAGATGGATCGGCTGTCACCATCAATGGCAAAGACGGCTCCATCGGCATGAATGGGAAAGACGGGAAAGACGGACTTACCATGAAATCCGCGAAGGGACAGGACGGCGTGGATGGTACCAATGGTGCCAACGGGATGACCCGGATTGTTTACGAAGACGATGCACACGTCACCCATGAGGTTGCCACATTGGATGACGGCCTGAAGTTTGCAGGGAATACGGGATCTGTGGCCAAAAAACTGAACAGCACCATGACCATCAAAGGAACTGGTACGAAAGCGGACACGGAATATGATGCTTCCAACATTAAGACCGTGGTGGATGCAAATGGAGACCTGGTCATCGGCCTGGACAAGAATCTGCAAGCGGATACCGTTACCGTGGGCGGCCAAGGCAAAGACGGCGCAAACGGTGTTAACGGGGCCATCGGCGTGAAAGGTGCGGATGGCAAAGACGGTGTCACCATTTCTTCTGTAGGGAAGGACGGAACCAACGGCACCGACGGCCATATCGGCATCAATGGCAAAGACGGCGCCTCTGCCGATATCCATGTTGTAAAAGGTGTGAATGGGGTAGATGGCACGGATGGCTATAATGGCACGGACGGGATTGACCGGATTGTCTATGAGGACCACAATGGAAATACCCAGACCGTCGCCACTATGAATGACGGCATGAAGTATGGTGGTGACGTAGGAAATGTAATCAATAAAAAGCTCAATGAACAAGTGAATGTGGTCGGGGGCATTACGGATTCCTCCCGGTTGTCAACGGAAGACAATATCGGCGTGGTATCTGATGGCAGTGATAACTTGAAAGTGCGGCTTTCCAAAGACCTGAAAGGACTGGATACGGTTACGACGAAGACGGTTACGGCAGATACCGGGAACATCACGACGGTCAATGCTACCACTGTCAACGTGGGAGACACCACGATAACGACGGGTGGAATGACGATCCAAAACGGTTCTGCCGGTCAGGAAGTCACCCTCAATAAAGACGGGTTGAATAATGGCGGAAACAAGATCATCAATGTAGCTCCCGGGGATATTTCCCCGACCAGTACGGATGCCGTAAATGGAAGCCAGCTGTACCGGGCGGAAAACCGGATCAGTGAATTGGGAAGCCGGGTGAACCGTGTTGGCGCAGGTGCCGCGGCTCTGGCAGGGCTGCACCCGCTGGACTTCGATCCAGATGATAAATGGGACTTTGCGGCAGGTTATGGTAATTACAAAGATGCCCATGCAGTCGCTATTGGAGCGTATTACCGCCCTAATGAGGATACAATGTTCAGTGCGGGCGGTTCCTTTAGCGGGGGCGAAAACATGGTGAACGTAGGGGTTAGTTGGAAATTTGGACAAAAGAACCATATATCCCGCTCCAGAGTATCCATGGCCAAGGATATGCTGGCAATGAAAACCCAAATAGCGGCACTCACTAAAAAACTGGCTGCCTATGAATCGGGCCAGCCTGTTAATGCGGCTCCTGTTTCCACTTACAGCACGACCTTCCCCGATGTGCCGGAAAACCATTGGGCTTACCAGTACGTGAAGACGTTGGCTGAAAGAGGCTACTTGCAAGGATATCCGGATGGGGAATTCAAAGGCGATCGGGCGATGACCCGGTATGAATATGCCGCGATCATTTACCGGGCGTTGCAGAACGGCGCACCGTCTGATGGCGACATGGCCCGTTCCGTGGATGAATTTGGGCCGGAGTTGGCTAAGGTCCAAAATATTGACCGGTTCCGTGTAGACCGCATTTCCGGTAAGGATAACGACCGCCATAAGGTAGAACGCGTACGCATCAATGACAAGGATGACAAGGCGAATAACGATTTCCGGGATGTGTATGGCAGCCATATAGCGAAATGAGTGTACATTCCGCTTTGAATGAGTAAGTCTATCCTTTTTAAGCAAACCAGTACGGACTTGTTTCGTGCTGGTTTGTTTTTTACACGGCGCGGGAAAAGACGGCACGGGAACGGGGAAGATGGTATAATGGGAACAGCAAGGATAAATACAGCAGCGAAAGGGGCCCTTACGATGAAACTCAACGGCATTTCCAAAGAGACGATGGAGGACATCCACCGCTTTGTCCACGAGCGGGACTGGGAACAGTTCCACACTCCGAAGGATCTGGCCATTTCGCTGAGCCTCGAGGCGGCGGAACTGCTGGAAATCTTCCAGTGGAGCGGCACGGACATGCAGTGCCGCGACAAGCTGCCCCATATGAAGGAAGAAATCGCCGACGTCCTGGTCTACTGCATCCAGCTCTGCGATGTGCTCGACCTGGATCCGGAAGAGGTCATCCGCGCCAAGATGGCCGGGAACCGCGCCAAATATCCCGTGGATAAGGCCTACAGCAGCGCGAAGAAGTACACGGAACTGAAGTGAGGGAAAAGCGGACTGTGTGAAGGAAAGGATTCGTACAGTCCGCTTTGTTATACGCAGAACGGCCAATTCGTCGCGTTAATATGTTATAATGAAAAAATAAATCAACAAAATTTTCTGGCAGGTGAACGGAATGAACGATAGGGAAAAACGGGAAGCGGCCAAAAAGTTTGCGGAGTACTGGCATGGGAAAGGTTATGAAAAAGGACAGAGCCAGCCGTTTTGGATGTCTTTATTGCTATAATCGAAAAATATTGATGATGTTTCAGATATGAGATTTCATTGCGATTTTCTATCGTGAGATTTGGAGGGAAGAACTATGGCTAATCTATCGCAGGAAAAGCGGCAGCATATGCTGGCGTTCCTGAACACTCTGAAAGAAAAGAATAAAGACGATGACAAGACACTTATCGCCATCAATGAAATAGAGAATGCACTGAATGAGAAAAAATATGGCCTCGTTTGGGAAAAACACGAGGAAGCTGTCGATGTAAAGATGCGGACACATATTCCTGTATTTACGGAAGATAAAGATAAGGAAATTTCGGCAGCGCCGGGACAATCATATAATTTTTTGCTCGAAGGGGATAATCTCCATAGCTTACGACTTTTGGAGAAAACGCATAAGGGGAAGATTGATGTAATTTATATTGATCCACCATACAACCGGGGCGAAAACGATTTTATTTATGATGATAACTATGTCGATGAAGATGATACGTTCAAGCACTCTAAATGGCTTTCCTTTATGTTTGAAAGATTAACTTTGGCGAGAAATTTGCTTTCTAAACATGGCATTATTGTTATTAATATAGATGAACATGAGCAGAACAACCTCTCCATTTTAATGAATCAAATATTCGGAGAACAGAATAATCTAGGCGAAATAATTTGGAATAAGGGAAATCCTAAGGGAGATGCGAAGGCAATTTCAACGATGCATGAAACTATAATCTGTTATGCTAAAAATAAGGGAGAGTTCCAGTCATTGTCTGGGATATGTATAAGAAAAAAACCTAATGCAGAAAGTATCATAAAAAAGGCCAATAGCTTATATAAAAAGATTGGGAAATCTCTAATACCCGATGATGTTAAAAAAGCAATCAAACCATTTGGTTATAGCAAAGAGATTCAAAAAGATTTTTATGTGAAATACGATTTAGAGTTAGTCAATAAAGAATTTCAAAATTGGCTTAGCAATCAAAATTTTAGTGGCGGGGAAAAAGCCTATAAATATATTGATAATAAAGGTCGAGTATACCGTGGTGTATCAATGGCTTGGCCGAATAAGAAAACTGCGCCGGATGATTACTTTGTCCCATTGATACATCCGTCTACTGGAAAAAAATGTCCAGTACCTAGTCGGGGTTGGAGATATCCATCAACCACAATGAAGGAGTTAAAGAATCAAGGGTTGATAATTTTTGGTGAAGACGAAACGAAACAACCTGAGCATAAATATTATCTTGATGAAAATCTGTTCGAAAATGTTCCATCTATATATTTTAATGCATCTAGTGCAGATAATATGTTGGTCAGTTGTAAAATGAACTTGAACAGTTAATCAAAAAATAAAAATCCATA
>OJNP01000681.1_pt1 | contig 21815 bp, 21 predicted proteins | sample 1597921 | NCBI WGS metagenome assembly OJNP01 (sample SAMN01915213, study PRJEB22387) | human gut metagenome | isolation source: stool | host: Homo sapiens | place: USA | reverse complement strand
TATTGAGTGTGTTTCTTGATTATGAGTGTTCAAATTCAACTTGCAATTTACCTTTAAGTAAATGTCTTACTTGCAGTCCATAGGAAACGTTTTCATAAACGCTCATATGGGGAAAAAGGGCGTATTCCTGAAACACCATAGCGGCGTTCCGGTCATACGGGGGTACCCTCTCGATATTCCGGTTGTTCAACAGGATTTCACCGTCGTCCGGTTCATAAAATCCGGCAATCATACGCAAAATCGTTGTTTTCCCGCATCCAGAAGGTCCTAAAAAAGTTACGAAATCGCCTTTCTTAAAATTCATGTTCACATTTTTAATGACATGGTTTTTCCCAAAATATTTGTTGATATTCTTCAACTGCAATACGTAATCCGCCATAATCTTCCCTGCTTTCCATTAAAGGTCAAAAATGTTGATCTTGTCTCTGAGGATCAATTTCACAATTCCAAATGTCACGTAAATAACCAGCATAATACCTACCGCCGTGGCACTGGCTGTGGGCAGGAATCCCTGATTGGCAAGGCTCATAATGTTGATTGACGCCAGATTCCATTCCGGAGAAACCAGGAAAATGACTGTCGACAATGTGTTCATGGACCTCATGAACGCATATACAAAACTTACAGACAAGGAATTCTTAAGCATCGGCAACACAATCCGGCGGAATGTCGTAAAACTATTTGCGCCAAGGTTCGTGGAGGCCTGTTCCAAGGATGCCTCAATCTGTTTCAGGCCGGCTACAGCCTGCCGATACCCGACTGGCAGCTGCCGCAGCGACATGCCCAGAATAATGATCCCCAGGGTACCGGTCAGTTCCAGTGGTCCATCATTGAACGCAAGGATCAGCGCGAGGCCGATAAACGTTCCGGGGAGGGAGACAGGAAGCATTGCCAGGAAATCCATCGCAGTCCGGCCTGGAAACCTCTTACGGATTGTGAGGAACGCCAAGGCGATACCAAGAACAGTCGTGACAGCCGCTGTGGACATGGAGGCCACCCAGGAGTGCACCATGACCTTGGACTGGATGACACCTTCCTTAAAATATTGCAACGTAAACGTGTAGTCAGCACCAAAAGCAACTGTGAAAGCAAAAAGGATGACAACCCCGATAATCAGTAGGATGATCAGGCTGACAAACAGGCAGAACACCCACAAGAGGCGCGTGGCCATCGGTCCCGCCGTCACGCGGATCAAACCGGAAACCGGTTTGCCTGTGACCGTGACATACGAATTCTTTTCCAGATAATACCTTTGTACAAAAAAGACAATCAGTGTCGGAATGACTAGAAAGACAGACAGCGTCGCACCCATCGGCATATCCCATGCACCCGTCACTTGTGCGTACGCTTCTGTGGCAAGGACATGGTAATTACCGCCGACCAGCATAGGATTGCCGAAGTCCGCAAGCGAGTTGATGGCAACCAACAAGAAAGCACTGGCTATACCCGGCGTGGCCAACCGCAGTGTCACGGTTCGGAAAAGATACCATCCCCGGGCGCCCAGATTTTGCGCGGCAAGTTCCAGATTCGGACTAATGCTTTTCAGGACGCCGGAAATCGTAATGTAGGCGAGTGGGAAAAACGCAATGGTCTGCGCGGCCCACAAGCCGAAAGGCCCATACAGATCAACATGAAGATGCAGCAGATTCCACGTCACAAATCCACGACGGCCGAAAAGCATTATGAATGCCAGGCCGGATACAACCGATGGGGCCATGGTCGGCAGAAGCGCGACAACCTGAAAGAACCGTTTGCACGGCATGTGGGTATAATTGATGCCATATGCAAAAATAAAGCCGAATATAATTGCCGTTGTCGTCGCGGTTAAAGAAGAAAACAGCGTGTGTCCAAAAACCAACAGGTATTCCCTGCCTGTAAGCGCACGCATCCAGTCTGCTGCGGAAGGCACCAGCAAAATCTTAATGAAAGGATAGATGATGAATGTAGCAAAAAGAAGGAACACTGCCGCAATGCTGATTAGGAGCGGCGGCTCCCGCAGCAGCACCTTCATCTCGGCACCAAGGCCTGTATGTTCGTGCCCGTTATCTTTTTCAATCATGATGGATCATTGCTCCCAAATACAGTAAAATCAGATGGAACGCATTCATTATTTTAATTTGAAAAATGCCTCCGCCCGGAAGCGGAGGCATTTTGATTGCAGATACTGTTGCTGCCGGACCATTGAAACCGGAACGGTTGAACTTATTTACCGAAGAACGTATCGCAGTTCTTCTGCTTATCTGCGCCGGCCTTGACCAAATCATACCCTTTGAACAGCGGCAGCTCCTTCAACGGCTTCATGCCTTTCGGGGGAGCCACGTCCGGGTTGCAGGCTACACCATTCGTGGTGCGAACAAGGATATCGCCCGCTTCCTTAGTCAGTACGAAATCGATGAAAGCCTTCGCTACCTCATCATTGGCCTTGTTTTTGATTTTACCGACAGGGCAGGTGGTCCACCCCGCATTATCATAAATGGTGCTGTGGATTTTCTGCCCTTTATTGCTTACCAGCGTCTGATCAGAGATGAAGTTCAAGCAAATGAGGTATTCGCCGGCACCGGTCTTCTGTCCGGGAGTAAAGCCGGAAGGTGTAAACTGCGCAACTTGGGGTTTCAGTGCCTTCAGGTAAGCCCAGCCTTTTTCCTCACCCATCTGCTGCAGGATTGAGCTGATGAACGTATTGCCCGTACCGGATTTTCTCGGATCCGGCATGATGATTTCGCCCTTGAATTCCGGATTGAGCAGATCCTGCAGGCTTTCCGGCGCTTTCACGCCTTTAGGAGCGAATTCTTCCTTGAAACGTTTCTCGTTATAGCCAATGGCCATGACTTCCAGATATGTGCCGTACCAGAACCCATCCTTGTCCTGATATTCCGGAAGAATCATTTTGGCATTTGGGGATTTGTAAGCTTCCAGCAAGCCATCTGCAGCAGCCTTTGCATGAGCGTCAGCCGTCCCACCTAGCCAGATATCCGCCTTGGGAGCATCTTTTTCCGCCTTGATGCGTGCCAGTGCTTCCCCAGTCGGCAGACGGATAAAGCTCACATCGGCACCGGTCTTTTTCTGGAACAGCTCGGACAGTTCTTTCGCCGTATCTTCATGGAAGGATACATACATGACCAGCTTTTTCCCCTTCAGGGACTGACCGCCCGCCTCGCCGGGCTGTTTCTTGTCCCCACCGCCGCAACCGGCCGTCAAAAGGGACAGCCCTGCCAAAGCCACTGCCAACATTGATTTCCATTGCATAATATCGCCTCTTTCTTAAAACAATTGTGCTAATCCCATAAATCAGTTGCATAATTTCCGGAATTTTCCAACAATTCTTTTTTGTTTACTTTTTCTTTACATAAATTCTACATAATATTTTTAATGTATTTACAACGTAATTTTACCACATCATATCCTGAGATTGCAACTGAGAATGCACCCGCACAAAAAAACATCTATTTTCTCCGCCACACTGCTTAAAGTTTGATATAATGTTTTCTATAGTGAATAAAACGTTTACACCATATTTCAGGAGGAGATACTTATGCAGTTAGTCATTTCCATGCCGCAGCTCCTTTTGATGCTGGCCACAATCTTCCTGGTCATCGGCGGCGGCATTTATGCGGCCCGGGCCGTGGATTCGGCTGAAGGGTACACCCTGGGAGGCCGGACGGCCGGTACCCCCATGATTGCCGGCAGCCTGGCCGGTACCATGGTCGGCGGCGGCGCCACCATCGGTACGGCGCAGCTGGCTTCGTCCGTCGGCCTGTCGGCCTGGTGGTTCACCCTCGGTTCCGGCATCGCCTTCCTCATCATGGGCCTGTTTTATGCACAGCCCCTGCGGGCTACCAGCCTGGAAACGATTCCCCAGTACTTGTCCCTCCATTACGGCAAAAGCGTCGGTGCCGCGGCGACCATCGTCGCTTCCCTGGGCATCTTCTTCAGTACCGTTTCGAGCATTCTGCCGGGCATGAAGATGATTTCCGCCATCTTCGGGACGCCGGCCGCTATATCGGCGGTGCTCCTGATCCTGCTCGTGTGCGCCTACATCTTCTTCGGCGGCATGAAGAGCGCCGGCGTCGGCGGCATGCTGAAGATGGTCATCATCTGGGTGACCATGGTCCTGGCCGGCGGCTCCCTCTTCTTCACTATGCGGAACGACCCGCAGTTCGTCGCCGCCCTGCCGTCCTTCCCGTGGTACAGCTTGTTCGGCCGCGGTGTCAGCGCCGCCTTGTCGAACCTTCTGTCCCTCATCGTCGGTGTCCTCTGCACGCAGACCTACATCCAGTGCCTCTTTTCGGCCGACAGTCCGAAGACGGCCATGTACGGCTCCTTCGCGGGGGCCCTCGTCACCATCCCGGTCGGCCTGCCCTGCGCCCTCATCGGCATGTACATGCATGTCGCCCATCCCGAAGTCCCCGCCATGCTTGTCCTGCCGGCCTTCCTGCTGACAGAGCAACCCATCCTGATCGGCTCCCTGGCCATGGGCGGCATCGTCCTCTCCCTGATTGGCTCCATCGGGGGCTTAGGCCTGGGCATCAGCACCATGGTCTCCAAAGACCTTATCACCCCGCTCTGCCATATCTCGGACGGGAAGACCCAGCTGAAGCTGACGCGCTCCATCGTCCTCGTCATCCTGTTCATCGGCTGTGCCTTCGCCATCGCCCATCAGGATTCGGAAATCCTGTTCTGGAACTTCCTCTCCATGGCCCTGCGCGGTGCCGGCGTCTTCCTGCCGTTGACCCTGGCCATTTTCGCGCCCCGTTTTGTCAACGGGAAATGGGTTCTGGCCTCCGTAATCTTCAGTTCCCTGGCCGCCATTGCTTCCGTGCTGACCGGCACGGGCATCAAGCCGGTCTTCCTCGGTGTCGCCGTGAGCGCCCTGATCCTGATCGTGGGGCACTTCGCCGGTACAGAACCGCCTGCTTTGGACGAGAATCCCCTGCTGGAGGAATGGACTGACGAGCACGGAGTCATGACGGAACAGAAAAAGAAGTTCAAAGACTGAGCCCCCACAGCGCATCAAAAAAGACGGTTTCCATCCGGTTGATCCGGATGGGAACCGTCTTTCGTCATCTTTTGTCTCTGCCAGCTCAGCCCTTGAAGAAGGTGCCGAAAATGCCGCGGACGATGCTGGCACCGACGTTGCCGCCGAGGGTCCTGCCGAAACTGCCCAGGGCCTTGCCGCCCACTTCGCGGCCTACCTGGCGCCCCACAGTGCCGAGGATCGAGGTGCCGACGCTCTTGATGGCGCGGTCCTTCGCGCGCTGTTCCCGTTCCGCCTCGCGGGCTTCTTCCTTCAGGCGCTTTTCTTCTTCCCTGGCAGCTTGTTTCGCCGCCGCCTCCGCTTCTTTCGCGCGCTGCGCATCTGCGGCGGCCTGCGCCTGGGCAGCCGCCTCTTCCTGACCTTGGCGGTTCAGCACTTCGTAAGCCGAATCACGGTCGAAACAGGTTGCGTACTTGCTGTACAGAAGACTGCCCTTGACAGCCTGGTCCCGGAGCGTATCCGGCGCCGCGGCCATGCTGCACTGCGGTGGCAGGATGGAGACGGACTGGGCTATGCCCGGTACACCGTCCTCGCCGAGGAAGGAGACGACGGCCTTGCCCGTGCCGAGGGCCAGAATCACCTTTTCCGTATCGAATTCCGGATTGCGGCGGAAGGAGTCCGCGGCCGCCCGCACGGCTTTCTGGTCTGCCGGTGTGTAGGCGCGCAGACCGTGCTGGACCTTGTTGCCCAGCTGGGCCAGGACGCCGTCGGGGATGTCCGCCGGATTCTGCGTGCAGAAATAGATGCCGACGCCTTTGGAGCGGATCAGCTTGACGACCTGTTCGATTTTGTCAAGCAGGGCCTTGGACGCGTTATCGAAAAGCAGATGGGCTTCATCAAAGAAGAAGACCATTTTCGGTTTCGGCATATCGCCGACTTCCGGCAGTGTTTCGAACAGTTCGGAAATCATCCAGAGCAGGAACGTGGAATACATGGTACCGTTCTGGATCAGTTTGCGGCTGTCCAGGATGTTGATCACGCCCTTGCCGTTGTCCTGGGCCAGCCAGTCCGTAATGCTGAGGGCCGGTTCGCCGAGGAATTGCCCGCCGCCGGCCAGTTCGAGGGCCACGACGGCACGTGTGATGGCAGCCAGGGACGGTGTGCTCATTTTGCCGTACTCCCCTTCGAACTCCGCGCGATGATCCGACACGTATTTCAGCATGGCCTTCAGGTCCTTCGTGTCGATGAGGAGCAGCTTGTTGTCGTCGGCAATTTTGAAGACGATGGAAAGGATGTCGCTCTGCAGCGGGTTCAGGCCCAGGATGCGGGCCAACAGCACGGGGCCGATTTCGGAAACGGTCGTCCGCAGGGGAATGCCCGTCTCGCCGAAGATGTCCCAGATGGTGACGGGGCAGCCGCCATAGGCGAAGCCTGCCTTGTCACAGCCGAATTTCCGGATCCGTTTCTGCATGTCCGGACTATCCGTGCCGGGGCACATCATACCCGAAATATCGCCCTTGACATCGGCCATGAAGACCGGCACGCCCATGGCGCTGAATGATTCGGCCAGCACCTTCAGGGTGACAGTCTTGCCCGTGCCGGTGGCACCGGCCACCAAGCCGTGGCGGTTTGCCATCTTCGGAAGCAGGAAGACGTTCTCCCCTTTTTCCGTGTCCGCAACCCAGATTTTTCCGTCTTTCAGCATAATTTTGTCTCCTTTGTGTACTCTACATCTGCGCAATTCAAATCATCCTGCGCTGGCGCCGCAGCATGGCCATCAGCACGAGGCACAGCAGGACGATGCCGAAGCAAAGGGAAACGGGGGCACTCTTGGAAAAGCCCGCCACGAGGAACGTGAAGAAGGATACAGCGGCCACCGTCAAGGCGTACGGCAGCTGCGTCATCACGTGGTTCAGATGGACGCACTGGGCTCCGGCCGACGACATGATCGTCGTATCGGAAATGGGCGAGCAATGATCGCCGCAGACAGCGCCGGCCATGCAGGCCGAAATGGAGATGATCATCATGGTATGGTCCGAACCCTGGAAGCAGCTCACGACGATGGGGATGAGGATGCCGAAGGTGCCCCACGAGGTACCCGTGGCGAAGGCCAGGCCGATGGCGATGAGGAAGATGATGCAGGGCAGGAAGTTCATGAAGCTGCCGGCCGAATTGGCGACAACACCGGCAACGAACTTCGCAGCACCGAGGCCGTCCGTCATAGCCTTCAAGGACCAGGCGAAGGACAGGATCAGCATGGCCGGAACCATCTGTTTAAATCCTTCCGGCAGGCATTCCATGCACGAAGCAAACGGCAGGACCTGACGGACCAGGTAGAACACGACCGTAATCAGCAGGGCCACGGAAGAACCCAGGACCAGGCCGACGGAAGCGTCGCTGTTGGCGAAGGATTCGACGAAGCCTGTGCCTTCGAAGTAACCGCCTGTATAGATCATGCCGATGACGCAGCAGATGATGAGCGCCACGATAGGCAGCAGCATGTCGATGACCTGGCCGCGCGTTTCCTCCGTTTGGGAGGCATCTGCCTGTGCCTCTTTCGTGATGCCCGTCGTGAACAGGTCGCCCTTCACGGCGTTCCGTTCATGCAGGGCCATGGGCCCGTAATCGACGTTGAGCGTGATGAGGAGGATCATCATACCGATTGTCAGGAGGGCGTAAAAGTTGAACGGAATGGCCTGCACAAACAGGTTGATGCCGTTTTCCCCTTTGACGAAGCCCGAGACGGCCGCTGCCCACGAAGAAATCGGAGCGATGATGCAGATCGGCGCTGCCGTGGAGTCAATCAGATAGGCCAGCTTGGCACGGCTGACCATGTGCTTGTCCGTGACGGGACGCATGACGCTGCCTACGGTCAGGCAGTTGAAGTAATCGTCGATGAAGATGAGGCAGCCCAGCACCATGGTGGCAAGCTGCGCCCCTTTGCGCGTCGTGATATGGCTCGAAGCCCAGCGGCCGAAGGCTGCCGACCCGCCGGCGCGGTTCATGAGCTGGACCATCATGCCCAGGATGACGAGGAAAATGAGGATGCCCACGTTCCATTTATCGGCCAGCACCTTGATGATGCCCCCCGTGAACACCTGGTTCAGGGTACCGACCAGGTCGAACCCCGCGTTCAGGAAAGCCCCCGTTAAAATTCCCAGGAACAGGGAACTGTAAACCTCTTTCGTGATCAGTGCCAGGGCAATGGCGATGACGGGCGGTGTCAGCGCCCAATAGGTTTCCTTTACCGGCATGTGGAAATGAACGACAGCCACAGCGAGACCGGCCAGGACCAGCGCCACTGCCGCGAGGGAAACAGCCGTCAACGCTTTCGGCTCCCCTTTTTGCAACATACAGACCTCTCCCTTTTCTTCTTTGATTGCCCGATTGTTCCGGGCGCATGCTCCAAAGGCTCCCTTTTCTTTCTATTACGGTTACGGTCGGGAGCCTATAGATATTCAAATTTTATAACACTTTACAGAATCTGTCCATTCTTAATTTCCTGCCCCGCCGCCCCTTCCGGATGGAAATTCGCCATGCCGCCATGTATAATAGAGGAAGATATGGAACACCATCATCCGAGACTAAAATCCCAGCGATACGGCAAGTAGGGAGAGATGAACATGCATACGAAAACGCAGAAGCACACGGCGGCGGTCCTGACGGCCCTGGCCCTGCTGTCCCTGACGGGCACGGTTTGCGCCGCTCCTGGCAAAGACGCCGCCCAAAAGGCCCCGGCAACCAAGCCGGACAAGGTATCCGCCTTCACCAGTACCACCTTGGCCGACGGCACGCCCGTTACGGCCGCCCTGACCGTGATTACGGCGGAAGAGATCCATGACAACCATTACGGCAGTGTGGCCGAAGCCCTGGACTACGCCCCGGGCGTAACAGTGACGGCTGGTTCCGTCAACACGTCGCAGCAGATTGTCCGCATCAACGGGGACGACCGCGTAGCCTTCTTCATTGACGGCCGGCGCCAGAACCTGGAAAGCGGCCTGCCCAACGGCCGGGCCACCTTTGACCTTGACGCGGCACCTCCCGTCAACGCGATAGAACGCATCGAAATCGTCCCTGGTTACACCACGGGAAACTATATGAACTACGACGCCCCCGGCGGTACCATCAACATCGTCACGAAAAAAGGGCGGGAACACAAGTTCCAGTTCGAAGGCGCCCGCGGACCTTACAAGGCCTGGCGCTGGGAAGCCACCCTCGAAGGCAGCGCTGACGGCTGGAGCTGGTTCGGCACGGGCGGCCGCGACAACATCGATGCCCTGCATTACAAGTCTGTCGGCGGCGACAAAGAGACTATGCCCAACTCCTCCGTCAACCGCCGCGAAATGTACTACCGCTTCGACCGGCAGTTCACGCCGTCCCAGGCCCTGACCCTGACCTACGGCCACTTCAGCAACGACCGCGGCCTGTGGCTGTCGCGGGGTTGGTGGGACACCAGCGATCACAAGTACGCTTACGAAAAACTGGCCAACAACCTGTCCCTGACCTATCATTACAAAGACAACCAGCCCCTGAAAGGCACGGTTTCCCTGTACCATATGTATAACCAGGGCGACACCTATTACCCGGAAGGATACGAAGACCAGGACACCCTGCCTTCCTACAGCCGCTGGAAAACCAAGACCAATGGAATCGACTGGCAGGACAGCTGGCAGGTCCGGAAGGATACCCTGGTGACAGCCGGCGCCACATGGCGTCACACGACCGTGGAAAACGAGCAAAACGTCCTCGACGGGGAAAACTTCGGCAAAAACTACGACGAAGGCGTCTCCAACCTGTCGGCCTACGTAACGACGCAGCGCCGCTTCGGCAAGCTCACCATGATCGGCACTTCGCTGTTGAATCATAACACGAAGTTCGACAACGAATACGTGTACAGCGGCTCGCTGGAATACCGCCCGGACGACAAACTGACCCTCTTCGGGTCCGTACAGCGCATTTACGATACGCCGACCCTGGACGAGATGTATTACAACAACGACTCCGCAACCCTCGGCCGCATCCACGGCATCAAAGGCAATCCGGACCTGGAGCCGGAAGAAGGGTTCAACTGGAACGGCGGCCTGCGTTATAAGGTATCGGAAAACACGGACTGGAGCCTGTCGGGCTTTGTGTCCCATATCAACAACCCGATCAACTGGTACTATGACCGGAGCGATGGCAGGCTGACGGCGAAGAACTTCGACAGTCAGAACAAGCAGGGCCTGCAGCTGGCCTTCGCCCACCGTTTCAGCCCTAAATACAGCATGAACGCGTCCTACGCCTACACACACCTCGAAACGGACTACGGCGCAGGCATCGACCGCTTCTACACGGACGAGGTGGCGCCGCACCAGTTCAAGGCCATGGCGAAATACAAGGACAGCCGCTGGACGAACAGCCTGCTCTTCACGGCAGGAATCGGCCGCGACGATAACTACTTCTCCGGCAACTACTATGTCCTCGATGCCAACGTGAACTACAAGTTCAACAAACATTGGAGCAGCTATGTGAAACTGCGCAATCTGCTGAACGAATCCTATGAGACCCTCGGCAGCCGTGAAATCGGCGGTGTCCCGGCCTGGGGCCGCACGGCCCTCTTCGGGTTTGAATACACCTACTGATTTCCTGAACAAAAAGGTCCGCCTCTCCTCCCCTGTTCACAGGGGCAGGAAAGGCGGACCTTTTACATCTCCGCTTTGCCTGGCGTTCAGATTTCCACTTCAACCTTTTCGAAATCGGAAGCGCCGTGCTTGCAGATGGGGCAGACGAAATCAGGGGGCAGCGTTTCCCCCTCGTAAATATACCCGCAGATACGGCAGCGCCAGACGGTCTTCGTTTTGGCGCCGGGCTTCGGCGCAGCCTGCGGCTTCGGTTTGATATGTTCCTGATAGTATGTGTAGGTGGCGGACGGCGTCTTGTCATCCAGCACGGCCATATCCGTCACGTCAGCCACAAACAGGCGGTGGGTCCCCACATCGAAGTGCTGCACCACTTCGCCGGAAAGCCAGGCGTTCGTGCCGGCCGTGATATACGGCAGGCCGTTGGCACCACACTGGAAGCCGTCTTCGAACCCGGCAAACTTGTCCACATCCCGTCCTGACTGGAACCCGAACCGTTGGAACGTCGCAAAGGACGCCTTTTCCGACAACACAGACAACGTGAACCGGCCGCTTTCCAGCACGAGGTCATGCGTAAAGTTGGCCTTATTGACCGTGAAGCAGATCCGGACCGGATTGCTCGTCACCTGCATGGCCGTATTGATGATGCAGCCGCTTTTCCGGCCGTCTTTTCCCTTCGCCGTCAGTACGAACAGACCGTAGGAAATTTTGAACAGGGCGCTTGTATCCATCTTGTTCCTCCCGTAATGAAATGAAATAAAAAAAAGAAAGAAGGACGGAACCGCGGCAAAGGCCTTGCCGCTCCCTGCGAGGGGAATTCCGTTCTTCTTCATTATAACGGAAAGCAATGCAAAACACAATTTGCTATGGAAACAGATCAGGCTCGGTGAGCCCGGAGGGGGCGCGTCAGAAAACGCCGGGCGATGTCCGCCCGTCAGACAATGATGCGGCTCGTATCACGGTAGATGATGCAGTCCGCGATATTGCTGGCGTGGTCAGCCATGCGTTCCACATACTTCACAATCAAGACATAGGACATATAGTCGCGGGCGTATTCAGGGTGTTCGGCAATCTGCCTGCTGATTTCCTCCATCAGGCTGTCGAAGGCCAGGTCAACGATGTCGTCCTTGTCCTTCATCAGCTCCACATCGGTCTTTTCCTGACTATTGTAGAAAGTCAGTACGTCACTGACCATGGACGACATGACGCCGTACATCTCCTTCAGGCCGGGCAGCAGGGGCAGGCCGTGGTGCAGATTTTCCATGCGGATCAGATAATGGCAGATATCGGCGCAGTGGTCGCCGATACGCTCTATATCGGAAAGGATCTTCATGGTCGCCATCAGATAGCGCCAGTCCCGGGCCACCGGGTCATGGAGCATGCTGATGGACAGGTCCTTCTGCATGCATTCGCGCACCAGGTCGTTAATGGCCTGGTCGCCGCGGTAGACCTTGTCCGCCAGCACCAGATCCTTGTTCTCGAGGGCGTACCAGGTATCCTCCATGGCCTTTTCGAGTTTCATGCTCAAAAGAGACATGCGGTCGTGCAGCTCGCCCATGGCTTTCTCGTAGTTCTCTAACATGGAATGTTCCTCCTCAGCCGAACCGGCCCGTAATGTATTCTTCCGTCTTCGGATTTGACGGATCAGTGAACATCTTGACAGTATCGTCAAACTCTATCAATTCCCCCAGCAGGAAGAATGCCGTCTTATCGGAAATACGTTTGGCCTGCTGCATATTGTGCGTCACGATGATGATTGTATATTTTTCCTTCAGCTCCAGTGCCAGATCCTCAATCTTCTGCGTGGAAATAGGGTCCAGGGCGGACGTCGGTTCGTCCATCAGGATGACGGACGGACGGGCCGCCAGCGTGCGGGCGATGCACAAGCGCTGTTGCTGGCCGCCGGACAGGCCCAGGGCGCTCTGGTTGAGGCGGTCCTTCATTTCGTCCCAGCAGGCCGCCTGGCGCAGGCTCTGCTCCACGATGCCGGCGAGTTCGCCTTTATGGGAAATACCCTGCAGACGGGGCCCGTAGGCCACGTTTTCAAAGATGCTCTTCGGGAACGGCGTCGGCTGCTGGAAAACCATGCCTACCCGCGTGCGCAGGGCCAGCAGGTCCACTTCCCGGAAGATGTCTTTGCCTTCGAACCGGATGTCACCGGTGATGCGGCAGTTTTCCACCAGGTCGTTCATGCGGTTCAAGGATTTCAGGAACGTCGACTTGCCGCAGCCCGACGGCCCTATCAGTGCCGTGATTTCATGGGTGCGGATATCCATGGAGACATCCTTCAGGGCGTGATGGTCGCCGTAGAACAAATCCATATGGTTGATTTCAAAAGTAAGGGACCCGGGTTCCACGGCAGCAATATCGGGAGAAACCGGCCTGGCTTCGCCGCTGCGCTCTTTGGTATACCCGTAGGTAGTCGTAGTAAGGGCCATAATGATTAATTGCCTCCCATTTTCTTATCGATTCGGTAACTCATATAACGGGCAATCAGACTGAACGATACAACGAGTATCATCAGAATGGCGGAGCAGGCAGCCGCCTGTTCGTTCGCGTTTACTTCCAGCGCTTCCGTGCGCAGGGCCCAGATGTGCAGGGTCAACGTTTCGGAAGGGCGCAGCGGGTTCAGTGGACAGGACGGGGAGCCCAAATTCCAATCATCCCAGCGGATGTCCGTCGACATACCGGCCGTAAACATAAGGGCCGCCGCTTCGCCGAATCCACGGCCGGCCGCCATAATGAGGCCCGTCATGATGCGGGGAAACGCGGCAGGCAGCAGCACGTGCAGCACGGTCTGCCATTGCGAGGCCCCCAGGCCATAGCTGCTCAGGCGGTAACTTTCCGGCAGGGTGCGCAGGGCATCTTCCGTGACCGACGTCAGGAGGGGCAGCATAAGGATGGAGACGGTCAGCGCGCCGGCCAGCATGTTCCATTCGGAATGGGTCATGACGATGAAGACCAGGTACCCGAAGAGGCCGACGACAATGGACGGCAGGGAGGACAAGGTTTCAACGGCCATACGTACCCATTTGACCAGGTGCCCCTTGCGGGCGTATTCCGCCAGATAGACGCCGGCCGGAATGCCGCCGATAGCACTGAAGACCAGGGACAGGAAAACCAGGTATAACGTGTTGAAGAACTGGTTGCCCAGGCCTTTTTCCGTAAAGGAGAGCATATCCGCCGTCAGGTAGCGGCAGCCTTCGCCCATGACATAGCCGACGAAGGCGATTAGCAGGATGACGGCGGACCAGGCGCCGAAGCGGAAGAGCACCGTCATGATGTTATCGGCCCGCTTTTTTGCTGCAAAATGGGAATCATTCATTACTTTCTCTCCCCTTTCAGCGTAGCCAGATCATTGATGTAGTGGATGAGGAAGATGAAGGCGAAGGACAACAGGAACAGGAGCAGGGCCATCGTCCACAGCCCGGCATTGTATTCGCCGCCTTCCATGGCGCCGCCCATATCGGCGGAAATGGCGGTCGTCAGCGTGCTCGCCGGCAGGAAGAGCGATTTCGGGAACACCTTCATCTGCCCGATGACCATGGCGACGGCCAGGGCTTCGCCCATGGCACGGGCCAGGCCCAGGATGATGCCTGTCGCGATTCCGCCTTTGGCGGCCGGAATGACGACGTGGGCAATCGTTTCCCAACGCGTGGCGCCCAAGCCGTAGGAAGCCTCCCGCCAGGACTTGGGAACGGACGCCAAGGCATCGGCGGACATGGTCGTAATGGTCGGGAAAATCATGATGGCCAATACGATGCCTGCTGCCAGCAGCGAGAAGCTGAACGGCATGGGAAAGATTGATTTCAGGAAAGGGATCAGCACGGTCAGGCCGACGAAGCCGTAAACGACGGACGGTATGCCCGTAAACAGCTCGATGGCCGGCTGCAGCAGGCGGCGTGCCTGCGGTGTGGCAATCTCCGTCATGAAGATGGCTGCCGCCATGCTGAACGGAAGGGTCAGCACCAGGGAAAGCAGACAGACCGCCAGGGAACCCGTGATGAACATGGCCGCCCCGACCTTGCCGCCGCCTTCCGCCGTATCACTGGGGCTCCATACGCCGGAAAAGAGGAATTCTGCCAGCGAATGATGGAACAGCGTGAAGGTATCGGTACCCCGGTAGAACAGGAACAGACCAATCAGGATAGGCACCAGCGCCATGCCGACGCCGCAGGCCGTAATGAGGACTTTAGCCGTCCGGTCATTGCGGTGTGCCCTTGCAATCGCTTTTTGAAGCCGGTTCATAAATCACATTCTCCTTTTGATAAAAAAAGAGGTTCCCGGGAGAACCTCTTTCCTTCGGACTTTCCTTAGTGGACTTCTTTGGTCTGCATCTTGGAGCTTACGCCATAGCCCAGCTCTTCAATCCGTTTGCCGTATTCTTCGCCGAGAACATAATCCAGGAAGGCTTTTACAGCCGGTTTTTCATTCTGGGCGGTATAGACATGCTCAAAGCCCCAGACCGGATATTTGCCGCTGTAGGTGTTTTCCAGGGTCGGAGCCACACCGTCGATGGACAGCTTGTCCACGGTGGTGTCCTTGATGACGTACGGCAGGGCTACATAACCGATGGCACCGGAGTTGGAAGCGACGCTCTTCAGCAGTACGCCGGAGTTATCCGTTTCCAGGGACTTGTTGTCCGCTTCTTCCGCCCCGTTGATGGCGTATTTCTTGAACAGGGCGCGTGTGCCGGAAGTCTTCGGACGGGTTACCAGGATGATTGCTTTGTCCGGGCCGCCGACCTGCTTCCAGTTCGTAATCTTGGCGGTGAAGATGTCAGCCAGCTGCTGCTTGGTCAGGCTCTTGACCTTGACGTCCTTGTTGATGATGGGGACGACGGTCATGACGCAGATTTTATGGTCTTTCAGTTTGTCGGCCTTTTCCTTCGGCAGCTTGCTTTCAGCCGGCACATCGGAGTTGCCCATATCGACGGACCCGTCGGAAACCTGTTTCAGGCCCGTGCCGGAACCGCCGGCGTTCAGGGTGATGGTGACATCCTTATTCTTTGCTTTGTATTTGGCGGCTGCGTCCTTCATCAGGGGCAGCAGCGCGGAAGAACCGGACCCGGTGATACTGCCGCTGGCTGCAGCAGGTTTGCTGTCGGCTGCTTTCTTGTCAGAACTGCCGCAGCCGGCAACACCCAACAACATCATGGCGGCCAGGGCCGCGCCCATCATTTTCTTTGCATTCATCGTGAATCTTCCTCCTTGACTCAGCTTTCCTCTGTTTCCTTAAGTCCTATCTGATACATCCTTGTATCATTGACACGATTATCCTACCAGAGCTTTGTAAGGGTTCCGTATAGGAAATGTAAAAGATTGTAAAATCAAAAACAGCCTGCGACACATAGTGTCGCAGGCTGTTCTGCATGCTTTTCAAACGCCCTTGGAACACTGTTTCAAAGGCAGCGTGACCGTGAATTCCGTGCCGCGGCCTTCCACGCTGTGCAGGCGGATCGCCCCCTTATGCAGGTCGACGATATGCTTGACGATGGCCAGACCCAGTCCGGTACCGCTGATTTTCCCACTGCGCGTACGGCTCGTGTCAACGCGGTAGAACCGCTCGAAGACCCGTTCCTGGTCCTCTTCGGGGATGCCGATGCCCGTGTCCCGGACGGACAGCACGGCGTCGGCCTCCCGCCGGACAAGGCCGATATAGACATGGCCGCCCGGCAGGTTGTACTTGACGGCGTTGTCGACCAAGTTGATGAGCATTTCCCGCATCAGCCCGGAATCCGCGTCCAGCACGACATCTTCCAGGGTGCAGCGGACAGCCACCTTCTTATCCTGCAGCACCGGCTCCAAGAAGGTGACTACGTCCTTGATGAGCTCCGCCAGATTCACGGCTTCCCATTCCTTTTCCGTTACCGCCCTGGCTTCGATGCGCCCCAGATGCAGGATATCGTCAATCAAGGCCAGCAGCCGTTTCGCTTCCTTGTAAATGAGGCTGCCGAAATGGGCAGCGTCGTCCTCATTCTGGAAGAGGTGTTCCTTGAGGACTTCGGAAAACCCCGTGAAGGAAGTCAGGGGTGTCTTCAACTCATGGGACACGTTCGACGTAAATTCGCGGCGCAGTTGTTCGCGCTCCTCGATTTCCGTCATGTCGTCAAACACGACCAGAAGGCCGTAATACCGGCCTTCCGTGTAAATCGGCTGGGTCGTGACCTGGTACACCCGGTTGCCGCGCTGCAGACGCTGCACTTCCGTCTTGTTCCGGTCCAGGTCCCAGTCCAGCTCCGGCAGGCAGGGCGGCAGCCGGACGCCGCGCACGCGGTCTTCCAAATCGGCCTTCAACAGGCGCACGGCACTGCGGTTGGCCGCCATGATATGCCGCGTCTCGTCGGTCAGGATGACGCCTTCCTGCATGTTTTCAATAATCATGCGGATCATGTTGCGCTGGTGTTCCAAATCATGGAGCGTGCCGGACAGGGCCCTCGTCAAATCCGCAATCTTTTGGACCAGGGGCCGGAGCTCCTCGTCCGTTTCCATGAGTTCCGCCTCTTCCAGTTTCTGCTGCTCCGTGGCGCCGTTCCGGCCGATGTGTTCTACCAGGCGCACGACCTGATGCAGCGGATGCAGCAGGTCCCGGGACAGCTTGCGGGACGCATGATAGCAGACGAACCCCGCTGCCAGCAGAATGAGCACGATATAGGGGAAGACGGCACGCAGATGACCGTAAATGGTACGTTCCCGGACTGCCGCACGCAGCACCGTGCCACCCGGCAGGCGGCGGGCCTTGTACAGCATGGATTCGTCCAGCGTGCCCGATTCACGTTCCGCCTTCCCTTCGCCCGTTTCCAGGGCGGCCCGGAATTCCGGCCGTGCCTCATGGCTCTCCATCTGGCTGGAATCGGCCATGGAATCATACAGCACCCGGCCCGACGCAGTGATCCACGTGACGCGGATGCCGTTTTCCTGCAGGTCCGCCGTGTTCAGGAAAACCAGCGGGTTCCGGGACTGGGAAATGCCCGTGGCCACCGTCGCAAGGGTCAGGTTCAGCTCTTCTTCCGCCTGGCGCCGCGAATAATTCCGGAACATCCAGCCGAAGATGAGCGTCAGCAGGACCATGCAGGTCAGTCCCATAGCCAGCAGAGAAAGGAAAACCTTGCGTTTCATCGGCCCACGTCCTTCCGCTTACTGATATCCCCCGATCTGGTATCCCACGCCACGGACGGTGCGGATGATCTGGCCGCCTTCGCCCAGTTTCTGGCGCAGTGTCTTGATATGCATGTCGATGGTCCGCGTCTCACCGGCATAAGTGAAGCCCCAGACCGCCTCCATGATCTGTTCCCGTTTCAGCACGATGCCCGCATTCAGCAGCAGGTATTGCAGCAGTTCGAACTCCTTGGCCGTCAGGACGCAGGGCTTCCCCTTGACGTTGACTGTATAGGTTTCCGTGTTCAGCGTCACCGGACCGTAGGACAGCACCGTCTTTGTCCCGGGCTGGGTCTGGCTGCGCCGCAGCACCGTACGGATGCGCGAAATCAGCTCCAGGATACCGAAAGGCTTCGTGATATAGTCATCAGCCCCTGTATCCAGGCCCCTGACGATGTCGTATTCGCCGCTCCGGGCCGTCAGCATGATGACCGGCAGCATCTTATAGGCATTCTGGCTGCGCAGTTTCTGCAGTATTTCCGTTCCACTCTCGCCGGGGAGCATGATGTCGAGCAGCACCAGGGCCGGAACCTTGTCGCGCAGTGCCGGCCAGAACGCCGCGCCATCCGCAAACGTTTCGACGTCGAATTTCTGCGCCCGCAGGGCATAACCGACCAGTTCCCGAATGTTCTCGTCATCTTCCACACAGTAAATCAAGGCCACGATGTCTGAGTCCTCCCATCCGTAAATGCAGCCTGGAATGCGGGGAAGCATTCCTGTGCCGGACCAGGACAACGGCCCGGCCTCCACCTTGTTGTCAATTCCATCATCAGTTACATTATAACAAACAATTTACAAAAGCCTCTGGATTTTACGGACTTTTTACATACCATGTAAGAGAGGGAACGACCCTTCCTCTTCTGCAGCGGCTCCGGCCGGAGCGCACAAGATGGCCGTGCCCTTCCCGACCGCAACGGGTCCGGCCGGTTCCGCCACATATTCCCCGTCATGGCACACGTAACGGACGAGTTCCGCCGGCATCCCGCCACCGCTGCGGCGCATGACCAGGATCCGGCCGCCGTGCGGCAGGCCGTTTGCGGCCCGGTCCGTCACCAGGACCGGCGTCCGCACCAGCGTAAAGGCCTGATACAGGAGGAAGCGTCCGCCCCACAGCCGCCCCCAGACGGCGGAACTGCCGCCGGTACCGCTCGTGTACGGCCCATCCACGACGGCAAAAATCTCTGTCACGCCATCGTCATTCAGGTCGACGTAGTTATAACGGTACCGCGTCTTACCCCACCCGGCCTCCGGGATGCCGTAGTGCTCCGCAATGGCCCGTTCCAAAGCCGGCAGCGGCCTGGTTTCCGGGGCCACACGCTTCACGCCGGCAGGCAGCCAGCCTGCGGCATCGGCAGCCGGCACGGAAACAGCGGCCCGCCGGGTCAGTTCCAGGGAGCCACTGTCGGCGGCCGCACCCGCCACTGCCGCCCCTGCTTCCAGGACTGCCGCAGCCTGTTCTGCTGCCTCCGCAGAGCCGGCGAAGAGGAACATTGCCGCCAATCCGGCGGCCAATATCTTTTTCATGACAGGCTTCCTTTCCCTGCCGTCACAGCAGCTCCAGCATCTGCCGCGGGTTGTCCGCCGCCTTCACCTTGCCAAAGGCCTGCACGATGACACCCGCTTCGTCAATCAGATACGTAGTGCGCACGACGCCCATGGTTTTGCGGCCGTACATGTTCTTTTCCTTCCACACGTCGTAAGCCTGGATGGCCGTCAGTTCCGGGTCGGAAACCAGGATGAAAGGCAGGTCGTACCTGGTCTCGAATTTTTTGTGTGACGCGGTACTGTCCTTGCTGACGCCGATGACCACGGCCTCTTTCTCCACAAAATGAGGATACAGTTCCGCAAACCCGCAAGCCTGCTTCGTGCAGCCTGCCGTCATATCTTTGGGATAAAAATACAGGACGACCTTCTTCCCCCTGAAATTGCTTAAGGTAACGCTGTTCCCATTCTGATCCGGCAGCGTGAAATCCGGTGCCTTGGTACCGATTGCCAACATGATGCCTTCCTCCTTCAACTGAAAACATTGTTGATGTTTGACACTTTAATACTACCATATTGCACGCGGCAGGCATAGAAAAACCCCGGATACCTCTATCCGGGGTTCCTGAAATCCTGTTTTGGCGAGACAGCTTTCGCAGGATATCCTCCCTGTATGTGCCTCACCCTTTCCGCCTGGCACCTATCCAGAAAGCCTTGCCCACCATATCACCCAGGGCGTAGTATTCGTTCTTGACGCTGTCGAAGACGACGGGCTGCACTTTGCGGAGGTCCGGTTTGCCCGTTTCATCGAGTACGCTTTCCTCGGCGGACGCGTTGACGATCCTGCCGATGACGGCACAGTCGTCCGACGTGATTTCCTGCAGCTCGCATTCCAGCGCCACCGGCAGCTCCTTGATCAGGGGCGCGTTCACGAATTTGGATTTTTCCAGCGTGAATCCCGTGCGTTCCATCTTGTCCGGTGTGTTATTGCCCGACACGATGCCGGCGTAATCGCAGGATTCGAGCTGGGCCTCCGTAGCTACGCTGACTGTAAAGGCCTTCGTCCTTTTCAGGTTCCGGACCGTCTTGTGATCCATGGCCAAGGCAATCAGGACCTTGCCATAATCGTAAATGGTTCCCCAGGCGGCGGGCATGACATCGGCCGTGCCGTCGTCGCCGTAGGTGGCGATCATGAGGATCGGCATAGGCAGAATCCAGGTCTGGGATCCGAAATCTTTGCGCATAATGTTATCCTTTCCGGCCGGTGTAACCCGGCCCTCTTATCGTACAATCCCCGGGAATCCGCTCCACAGGGTCTTCTTGACTTTTCACAAGCAGCAGGAACGCCTGCTGCCCCACCATGGCGGTCAGGCAGGCGTACCGCCTGCCTTTACCCATTATAGCGGAAAAGCCGGAGAAACTCAATTTTCAATTTCGCAGCCGGTGCACAGCCAGCACCGCCGCCAGCAGTAGGGAAATCAGATCAGCCGCCAGCTGGGCCCAGACGATGCCCGTCACCATGTTCCCCTTGGCCGCCACACCATACCCGACAAGGGCCATATCATTGTATGCGGCCAGGCGGGCGTTGGCCACCATCTGGGAAATGCTCATGCAGATGGATTCCAGGGCGGCCGGCACACCGATACTGAGGACGGCACCCGGGATGCCGTTCCGCAGGGAAACATCGCGGGGATGGATGCTCAACAGGGATTTGCCGCGAAGGAAATACCAGATATAGAACGCCGCTGCCACGGAATTGCCGATCAGCGTGGCGATGGCAGCACCGGCTACGTCCATATCCAGGTACAGGATGAAGACCGGATCCAGGACGATGTTCAGCCCGTTTCCGATTATCTGCCCCATCATGGCCATGTTGGCTTGTCCCTCGGCGCGGATGATATTGCCGTAACAGACGGAAATCAACCCGAAGGGACATCCGGCGAAGACGATGGCCAGATAGGACCGCGCCATATCCACCGTATCGGCACTGGCCCCCAGCCACTGCAGCAATTCATCCATAAAGAAGAGGACCGCCCCGCTCGCCACAACTCCCGTCGCGATACAGGCCCACATGCAGAAAGCACAGACTTGCCGGGCATAGTCCTTCCGTCCTTCGCCCATGGCGCGGGCAATGACCGACATACCGCCGATTCTATCCCATCGTTGCAACTCCTTTCATTGATTAGCATGCGATTGATTAACTCCAAAAATTCCCTCCGGGCAGAAATCCCGCTTCAGTCTTGGGGGACCAGGTGATCCTTTACCTGCTTCAGACCGCACAGAAACACGGTACGCTCTGCCGGCGGCAGCACGGCCATGAGCTTCGTCAGCTCGGCACTCATCTCGTTTCTGCGGACCTTCGTCTTCGAGACTGTGTCCGTGCTGGTGCTGCCCCTGCTGCTGAGCATGTCCGGTATCTGGGATTCCATCGCCGTGGCCGAATTCATGGCCACGGCGATGACGGCGTTCTTCCTGTGGCACAAACAGAAGCAGGTATTCGCCTTGTGAACTCTGAACAACTTCCCGCAGCAATCGAGTAGGAGGGGGCGGTTAGCCCCCGTCCTCTCACACCACCGTGCGTAC
>OJNP01000665.1_pt1 | contig 22203 bp, 17 predicted proteins | sample 1597921 | NCBI WGS metagenome assembly OJNP01 (sample SAMN01915213, study PRJEB22387) | human gut metagenome | isolation source: stool | host: Homo sapiens | place: USA | reverse complement strand
GGGGGGTGTAAGGGGGGCTATTCTCTTTCCTCGGAAAGAGAATAGCCCCCCTTTGTCGCGTCCCCACACAGTGTGGGGAACATTCCTTCCGCATGAAGTGCGGAAAACTCACATCATATCCTTGATATGATTCAGCCGATCCAGCGCAGCGTACAGCGTCTCATCCTTCTTCGCGAAGTGCAGACGCACAATATTGTTGATCGGTTCATTGAAGAACGAGCTGCCCGGCACGGCGCCGACGCCGGCTTTTCTCGCCAGCTGCTCGCAGAAGTCGACGTCGCTCTGGCCCTTCTTGAGGTACGGGGAGATGTCGGCCAGCACGAAGTACGTGCCCTCGGGATCGGTGAAGGGGATGCCGATGTCGCGCATGCCCTCGGTGAAGATCTTTTTCATGTGCGCGTAGTGCGCGCCGAACTCGTCATAGTAGCTCAGCGGCATGTTGAGGCCGACGACGGCGGCCTCCATCAGAGGCGACGGGCAGCCGACGGCGTTGAAGTCGTGGTACTGGCGGATGCGCGCCATGATGTTCTCCGGCGCGATGGCATAGCCGAGTCTCCAGCCGGTGACGGAGTAGGTCTTGGAGAGCGACGAGCAGGAGACCGTGCGCTCCCACATGCCGGGGATGCTGTTCATGTAGACGTGCTTGCGGCCGTCGTAGATGATGTGCTCATACACCTCGTCCATGATGGCGTAAACGTCGTAGCGGATGCAGAGGTCGGCGATGGTCTTGAGCTCTTCCTCGGTGAAGACCTTGCCGCTCGGGTTCGAGGGATTGCAGATGATGATGGCCTTCGCACCGCCGCGGAACGCATCTTCGAGCACGTTCGGGTCAAAGGAGAATGTCGGCGGATTCAGAGGGACAAAGACCGGCTCGCAGTCGGCCATGATGACCTGTGCGCGGTAGTTTTCGAAGAACGGGGAGAACATCACGACGCGGTCGCCCGGATTCGTCAGGGCGAAGAGCGTGTCGACCATCGCTTCGGTCGAGCCGATGGTCGCGACGATCTCGGTCTCGGGGTCGATGGTGCGGCCCATGAAGTGACCGCATTTGCGCGCGATGGCCTGGCGGAAATTCGGCGCACCCATCGTGATGGGGTACTGATGGGGGCCTTCGTGGCTCACGACCTCGAGGCGGTCCATCATCTCCTTGGGCGGGTCAAAATCGGGGAAGCCCTGCGCTAAGTTGATCGCGCCGCATTCGTTGGAGATACGCGTCATTCTGCGAATGACGGAGTCGGTAAAGTGCTGATTTCTTCTGCTCATTTCCTGCATGGGTGTGCCGTCCTTTCCGTTGCGGTCAGTGCGGAACACGCTCGCAGAGCCGCGATCAAGTGAAGTTGTTCTTAATATTACATAAAGATGAGAGAATGTCAAGTATTACAAAGGACAACATGACGAAGTTCGACGCTTTGTCACGATAAAGCAGGAACGCGGCGGCCGCTTTTGTATAGAATGGAGCAGGCGAACGCCGGGAGAGGAGGGGAAAAGCATGTATTCGAATCCGCCGCCGCGCCCGCCGGGACCGCCGCTGTTCGGCCCGTGGCACTGCGTGGGTGTTTGCGCGCTGGCGCTGGGGCTCGGTATTTTCATCGCGGCTGTTTTTCCGGTGGGGGCGCTGATGTTTCTGGTCGCATTTCTTCTCATCTTTTGCGGCATCGGCTGCCTGCGCAGATTCTAACATCGGTTGAAAAGGGTATGAATATTGGGAGGGAAAAGCATGAAAATTGTCGTTTGGAAGTCACCCAAGGTCCTCTCGTCGCTGCTGCGGCGCGTATTTGGCGTCCGGGAGGAAGCATAACGCGCGTCCACAGTGCATAGAGTGCAGTAACCACTTAGCCGAAGGAGAGGGACTGCAATGGAACTGGAATTGAAAAAGGAGCAGTTTGCCTGTTATCAGGCGTTACCGCAGCTCAGCGAGAACCGCGAGGAGACAACGGAGACCATCGTGCCGGACTATCTGCCGGACATCGCCCGCATCGTGGATGCGAGCGGGTGCCTTTTCCTGCGCAGCCGTGAGATCGCAGACGGAAAAGCGCAGGTGTCGGGCATGGTCCGCATGACGCTTTTGTACGTGGCCGAGGACGCGCAGGGGATGAAGTCGTTTGAATACACGCTGCCGCTCGACGAGACGATCGAGGGGCGCGCGCTGAGCGGCAGCGCGGACAGCTGCCTCGACGGCCGGCTCTGCTCGTGCGAGGTGCGCATGCTCAATCCGCGCAAGGTGTTCACGCGCGTGAACGTGGAGCTGACGCTTACGCCCTACGTGCCCGCGTCGCTGAGCGTGTGCAGCGGCGTGAAGGAGCAGGAAGCCTACAAGATCGAAACGCTGTGCGAGAAAAAGGACATCGGTATTATCCGCGCCATTCGGGAAAAGGACTTCACATTTTCCGATGAAGTGCTGCTTTCGGGCACGAAGGAGCCCATTCAGGAGCTTTTACGCACAAAGTGCGCGCTGCGCGTGACTGACTGCAAGTCGATCGGCAACAAGATCGTGCTCAAGGGCGTCGCGCGGCTGGATGCCATCTACTTGGATGAGAGCGGGAATCTTGCGTCGATGAGCAGTGAATTGCCGTTTTCGCAGATTCTCGACGGCCTTGCCGAAGATGAGGGCGAGACGACGGTGCGCGCGTCGCTGCGCCTGACAGGCGCGGAGATCCATGTCGGCAGCGAGAGCGAGCCGGACAACAACCGCGCCATCTCGCTGCGGCTCTACATCAGCGCGTTCACAGCGGTGCGCGAGGTGAAAAGCGTTTGCTGTGTGGCGGACCTTTACAGCACGGCCTACGACCTGACCGCGAAGACGGAGACGGTCGAGCTGTGCGACAGCGCGGCGCTGGTGCTGCGCGAGCAGCTCGTGCGCGAAAAGATCGAGACCGGGGCCGAGGTGCAGACGGTGCTGGCGACGGACGTGATCTTCAGCAGCGCGGGCGTGAGCGGCGGGGGAGAGAGCGCGTCGCTGCGCGCGACGGCGAATCTGCGCGTGCTGTATCTCGACGAAAACGCCGTGCCGCTGCTCTCCGAGCGGCGGAGCGAGGTGCTGCTCGAGACCGACCTTCCGGGCAGCGGACAGGCGCGGGTGCAGGACATGTACGCGGGCGAGATCGCCGCGTCCGTCGGCGCGGACGGCGTGGAGCTGCGCTTCCCCGTAACGTTTGCCGTCAGCGTGGCGGAAACGCCGCGTTATCCTTGTCTTCAGTCGCTTGAGGCCGAGGAGTGCGGGAAAAAGGACGAGAACGTCCCCTCGCTCGTGCTCCGCGCGATGAAGCAGGGCGAGCGGCTGTGGGATATTGCCAAGCTGTACCGCACGACGGTCGAGGCCATCCTTGCGGCCAACGAGCTCAAGGAGGAATCCGCCGCGGTGATCGGAAAGCTGCTGCTGATCCCGCGCAGGCGCTGAGGAACGGAGGAAGAGGGTATGAGCATGAATACGGAGATCTATCAGGATATTTCGACCCGCACGGCGGGGGACATCTACATCGGCGTCGTCGGCCCCGTGCGCGCGGGCAAGTCGACGTTCATCAAGCGCTTTATGGAAACGCAGGTCATCCCGAACATCGACAATGTCTACCGCCGCGAGCGGGCGAAGGATGAGCTGCCGCAGAGCGGCAGCGGCCGCATGGTGATGACGGCGGAGCCGAAGTTCGTGCCGGAAGAGGCGGTGGATATTGCGCTTGACGAGGGCAGCAGCTGCTCGGTTCGGCTCATCGACTGCGTGGGCTACATGATCCCGGGCGCGACGGGGCAGATGGAGGGCGAGAGCCCCCGCATGGTCTCGACGCCGTGGCTCGACCACGAGGTGACGATGAGTGAGGCGGCGGAGCTTGGCACAACGCGCGTCATCCGCGAGCATTCGACCATCGGTGTCGTTGTGACGACCGACGGCAGTATCACCGATATCCCGCGCGAGGACTACATAGAGGCCGAGGGCCGCGTCATCCGCGAATTACAGGAGATCGGCAAGCCATTTCTCGTTCTGCTCAACGCGACAGAGCCGGAAAGCGATCGCGTGCAGGCAATGGCAAGGGATATCGCTTCACGCTATGGCGTGACATGTCTGCCCGTCAACTGCCTGACGCTCGACGACAACGCAGTGGGAATGATTCTCAAGGCCATCCTTTACGAGTTCCCGCTCTGCGAGCTGGACCTCTTCATCCCGCCGTGGGTCGAGGCGCTTGCCGACGATCACCCGATCAAAAGCGGCCTCTATCAGGCCATCCGCGAGAATACGGGCAGCCTCCACTGTATCCGAGAGGTGCAGGGCGCGATCAGCGCCATCGGCGGCTGCGAAAGCGTCAGCAGCGCGCGCATCACGTCCATTCAGCTCGGCACGGGCGTCGCCGCGGCGGAATTGCAGCTCCCGCGCGCACTGTTCTACCGGACGCTGAGCGAGCAGTCGGGCTTCGATGTGAAGGATGACGGCGATCTGCTGAGCCTTCTCACTGAGCTCTCGTCGGTCAAGGCGGAGTACGACAAGGTGGCGCAGGCGGTGTCCGACGCGCGCGAGAGAGGCTACGGTATCGTTGTGCCGACGGTCGACGAGCTGAACTTGGAGGAGCCGGAGATCATGAAGCAGGGCGGGCGCTACGGTGTGAGGCTCAAGGCGAGCGCGCCGAGCCTGCATATCATCCGCGCCGACATCGAAACGACGGTTTCGCCCATCGTCGGCAATGAAAAGCAGAGCGAAGACATGGTCAACTACCTCTTGCAGGAGTTCGAGGGCGACACGACGAAGATCTGGCAGTCCAACATCTTCGGCCGCAGCTTCCACGAGATCGTGAACGAAGACCTGCAGGCAAAGCTCAAGCACATGCCGGACGACGCGCGCCTCAAGCTCCGCCAGACGCTTGAGCGCATCATCAACGAGGGCACGGGCGGTCTCATCTGTATCATCCTGTAAAGAAACAAAGCGAGAGGAGGTTCCTCTCGCTTTGTTACATTCCTGTAACTGGAATGTCATCACTTTGTAACTTGTCATTTCCTCTGCCCGCTGTTATGCTGTTCTATAAGAAGGATAACAGGAGGAAGAGGATATGAGCCGAAAGATCGCGCTGCCGCTGCTGGTGGCAGCGGCGCTTGTCAGCATCATCTTAGCAAGCCGCACCCCGCAGCCCATCATAGAGGAATTGCCACCGGAGGAGGCTGACGCGCCCACCGCGCTGCTCACGCAGACCGAGGAGGCCGGCGGTCAGACTGTCACGCTGAAGGTCTACGAGCCGGATGAGGCTGGCTATGCGCGCTACGCGCTCTTTGGCGCGGACGGTGCGGAGATCGACATACCGTTCGGCGTGAATCGCGGCACTTGGATCGGGAATGGCAACGCTGCCGAAAAAGTCTCCCTCACCGCACGGGACGATGTGCTCGGATTTCCGGGCTTCGAGCTTGAAACGATCCAAGGCATAGTTATGACAGTTTGTGACTTCTATGCGCTGACGGAGCAGGGCTTCGTCTATGCGGGCAGGACCTTTGGCTATGACTTTGATGATGCGGCGGAGGGCGACGGCGCGTGGCCGCTTGATCTCACGGGAGATGGGCGCAGCGAACTCATTACGCGCAGCACCTTTGGCGACGGCATGTCGTGTGTTTTTGTCTACCGTTGGAACGCCGCGGAGGAGGGCTCTCAGCGCAGTGAGGTCGACTGGGATAAGGCGGACGCGCAGCTTGCGCGCCTGAGTGCGCCCCTCGGCGTGACCGCGCGGGCGGAGACCTATCACGCACAGGACAATACCGTTACGCTGACGCTCTACACGGAAAGCGGCACGAAGGAAACGACGCTGCCGCTTACCACAGATGTTCTCGGTGAGTGGTCCACGGAATAAGCGGAATGCGTGGACCAGGATAAAAAAGGAACCGATTCTTTTGAATCGGTTCCTTTTTTACTGAAAAATTTACTTGGCCAGCACTTTTTTGAGTTTGGCGAAACGGGGGAGGGAGTCCTCCTTCGGGAGCTTGGGCTCGCCCTGGATGAGGGGGAGGACATAGTCGATGAACTCCTGCTTGACGCCGTTGTGAGAGTCGTTGATCCACTCGATGGGGATCTTCTTCTCGAAGTTTGCGACCTCGGTGAGCGGTAGCAGCTTCGTCTTGCAAACGTAGTGGCCGTCCACAGTCTCACGCTCAAAGGCGACCATCTTGTCGGTGATGCCGGCGGCGGCGTTCTCCACCGCGGCACGACCGGCCATGACGGCCTCTTCGATATCGGTCTCGCTTGCGAGGTGTGCGCCGCAGCGCTGGAGCAACGACAGCTCAATGCCGCGCACCTTCGCGCCGGTCTTTTCCTTCACGATGCTCGCCAGCAGCGCGGCGAGGCCGCCGAGCTGCGCGTGGCCAAAGCCGTCCGTCGCGCTGGTCTTGGCCTCGGAGACAAAGCTGCCATCGGCATAGTGGATGCCCTCGGATACGGCGACCATGCAGCTGCCGGTCTCCTTGTAGATGCGCTCGACGTCGGCAAGGAACGTGTCCATGTCGAAATCAGTCTCGGGCAGGTAGATGAGGTCGGGACCCGCGCCGTACTTCGTCGCGAGCGCGGCGGCGGCAGTCAGCCAACCGGCGTGGCGGCCCATGATCTCGACAATGCAGATCATGCCCGTGTCGTAGACGTGCGCGTCCTGATAGACCTCCATCAGGCTCGTCGCGATGTACTTGGCGGCGCTGGCGTAGCCGGGGCAGTGGTCGGTGCCATAAAGGTCGTTGTCGATCGTCTTGGGCACGCCCATGACGCGGCACTCGTAGCCGACCTTCTGCATGTACTTGCTGATCTTATTGCAGGTATCCATCGAGTCATTTCCGCCGTTGTAGAAGAAATAGCGGACGTCGTGCTTTTTGAATACCTCAAGGATGCGCTTGTAATCGGTGTCGTCCTCGTCGGGGTCCTTCATCTTGTAGCGGCAGGAGCCGAGGGCGGAGGAGGGGGTGTACTTTAAAAGCTCCAGCTCCTTCGGGTCTTCCTGACTCATGTCGAACAGGCGGTCTTCGAGCACGCCCTTGATACCGTGCTCTGCGCCGTAGACATTCGTGATGCAGCCGGAATCGAGCGCCGTGCGGATGACGCCGTAAGCGCTCGCGTTGATGACGGAGGTCGGGCCGCCGGACTGGCCGATGATGCACGCGCCTTTCAATTCACTCATAGCAGTTCTCCTTATCGCTTAGGCCTTGCCAGCGCAGCCGAGCACATCGACGAGCTTGTGGCGGACGAGCTCCTTGATGTTGGCACGGGCGGGCTTGAGATACTCGCGCGGGTCAAACTTGTCGGGATGTTCATCGAGGAAGGCGCGCACGGTGCCGGTCATGGCAAGGCGCAGGTCGGAGTCGATGTTGATCTTGCAGACGGAGAGCTTTGCGGCCTCGCGCAGCTGATCCTCGGGCACGCCGATAGCGTTGGGCATCTTGCCGCCGTGCTCGTTGATCATCTTGACATACTCCTGCGGGACGGAGGAGGAGCCGTGCAGCACGATGGGGAAGCCGGGCAGACGCTTGGAGACTTCCTTCAGCACATCGAAGCGCAGCGGGGGCGGGACGAGGATGCCCTGCTCATTGACGGTGCACTGCTCGGGCTTGAACTTGTAAGCGCCGTGAGAGGTACCAATGGCGATGGCAAGGGAGTCGCAGCCGGTCTTGGAGACGAATTCCTCGACTTCTTCGGGATGGGTGTAGGACGCCTCGTGCGCGGCGACCTTGACCTCGTCCTCGATACCGGCGAGGGTGCCGAGCTCGGCCTCGACCACGACGCCGTGGTCATGTGCGTACTCGACGACCTTCTTCGTGATCTCGATATTTTCGGCAAAGGGCTTGGAGGAGGCGTCGATCATGACGGAGGTGAAGCCGCCGTCGATGCAGGACTTGCAGGTCTCGAAGTCCGGGCCGTGGTCAAGGTGCAGCACGATGGGGATATCGGGGCAGCACTCGACAGCAGCTTCCACGAGCTTGACGAGGTAGGTGTGGTTCGCGTAGGCGCGGGCGCCCTTGCTGACCTGCAGGATCACGGGCGCGTGCTCTTCCTGGCAGGCCTCGGTGATACCCTGCACGATCTCCATGTTGTTGACGTTGAACGCGCCGATGGCGTATCCGCCGTCATAGGCTTTTTTGAACATTTCAGTAGATGTTACGAGCGGCATAATATCTTCTCCTTTGATAAAAAGTTATTTCAAATGTTTGGTACGTTTGGAACTAATTGCATTGTAACACAGAAATTTGATTTTGCAAGAGAATTTGCGATATTTTTGAAAAAAGGAGACAAAACCGATTCGCTTTGTCTCCTTTCTTTGCTTAATTGACCCAGATCGCGGGAAGGCGGGTGCAGGTGAGGCCCATTTTCCGCTGCAAATGCAGCGACGCTTCGTTTCCGTCGACCACGTGGCAGTAGGGCGTGCGGCCCTCCTTCAGCGCCGCGGCGATCAGAAATGCTTCCAGCTGCGCGGCATACCCGCGGCGGCGGAACGGCGGTAGAATTTCGAGCATGCCCATGCTGCTGTCGTCATGAAAACCGGCGAAGCCTGCGAGGGCATCGCTCTCAAATACGCCGAAGAGTGCGCCGTGTTCGATGCGGTTACGGATGTACGCACCGTCGCCGTCGTGATAGACGGACGCGGCCAGCGCCGCGTGCTCCTGCGTCAGCGGGCGGATGTCCGCCGTGACGGGGCAGGGCGGCTCGCCCTTTTCATAGACCCACTGCGTGCAGCGCATGGAATCGTGCAGGGAGAATTCCCGAATCAGCGCTGCTGCGGCATCGTCACTTTTGACGGTGAACAGCTTGGGAGCGGCAGGGCAAAGCGTGCGAATCTTTTCGCACAGAAGCGCGCCGTCCTGTATGTCGCTCAGCAGAAACGTTCCGTCCGTGCTGAGGACGAGAGAGCCTTCATCTCCGTTATAAAGCAGGCGGCCTGCGCCGCGGCGCAGTGATTCCGTCATGTCGACGCACTCGGGCGCGGTGTTCATCAGATGTTCGCCTTGACGGTCTCGGCGATCTGATCCGCCGTCAGGCCGTATTCGCGCAGCACGTCCGCCGCCTTGCCGGACTGGCCGAAGCGGTCGTTCACGCCGATCTTGTGGAATTTGCAGTTGACCTTACCCATCAGGACGTCGGCCACGGCGTCGCCCAGACCGCCGATGACGCTGTGCTCCTCGACGGTGATGACCTTGCCGCACTTTTCAGCCCATTCGGTGACGCACGCAGCGTCGATGGGCTTGATGGTGTGGATGTTGATGACGGCGGCATCGATGCCTTCCTTGGCGAGCTTCTCCGCGGCGGCGAGGGATTCGCTGACCATCAGGCCGGTCGCGAAGATCGCGACATCCTTGCCCTCGCGCAGGACATTGGCCTTGCCGATCTCAAAAGGCTTGACCATGTCGCCCTCGAACACGGGGGTGGCAAGGCGCGCAAGGCGCATGTAGACAGGACCGTTCATCTCGGCGATCGCCATGGTGGCGGCCTTGGCCTCGTTGGCGTCCGCGGGGCAGATGACCGTCATGCCGGGGATGACGCGCATGAGGGCGATGTCCTCGATGCACTGGTGGCTGCCGCCGTCCTCGCCGACGCTGACGCCCGCATGGGTCGCGCAGATTTTGACATTGAAGTGGGGATAGGCGATGGAGTTGCGAATCTGCTCATAGGCGCGGCCGGCCGCAAACATCGCAAACGAAGAGCAGTAGGGGATGAGGCCCATCGTGGACATACCGGCGGCAATGTCGACCATGTTGGCCTCGGCAATGCCGCAGTTGTAGAATTTTTCGGGGTGCGCCTTGGCGACCTTGCAGGTCTGCGTGGCGTTGGCGAGGTCGGCGTCGAGCACGACGACCTTATCGTTCTTTTCGACCAGTTCGATCAGCGCTTCGCCGTAAGCCTGACGGGTTGCAATTTTATCAGCCATGTTCTTAGTCCTCCAATTCCTTCAAAGCCTGCTCGCGCTGCTCGGCATTTGGGGCCTTGCCGTGCCAGCCGACCTGATTCTCCATGAACGAAACGCCCTTGCCCTTGACGGTGTGTGCAAGGATGGCCTTGGGCTTGCCGGGCATGGTAGGCTTGGAGAGTGCGGCCTCGACGGCGTCAAGATCGTTGCCGTCGGGCAGCTCGACGAGGTCAAAGCCGAACGCGCGGAGCTTGGCGGGCAGATCGCCAAGGCTCATGACCTGGTCGTTCGTGCCGTCGATCTGGAGCCCATTGTTGTCGATGATGACGGTCAGGTTGTCGAGCTTATAGTGCGCGGCAGCCATGTAAGCCTCCCAGATCTGACCCTCCTGGCTCTCGCCGTCGCCGACGAGGGCGAAGACCTTCGTATCCTTGCCGAGGTGCTTGGCGCCCAGCGCCATGCCGACGGCGATGGACACGCCCTGACCGAGAGAACCCGTAGAGGCGTCGATGCCGGGGACCTTCTTGGCGTCGGGGTGGCCCTGCAGGATGGAGTGCAGCTGGCGGAAGTTCGCATACTCGTCGCGGGAGATAAAGCCCTTGGCGGCGAGCACCGCGTAGTAGCAGGGGGCGGCGTGACCCTTGGAGAGCACGAAGCGGTCGCGGTCGGGATCGTGCGGGTTCTTGGGGTCAACGCGCATGTGATTGAAGAAGACGCTGGTCATCAGTTCCACCGCGGACAGCGAGCCGCCGGGGTGACCGCTGCCGGCGTTGGCGGTCATCGTGATGATGTCGCGCCGCACCTGCCGGCAGATGGGGGAAAGCTCTTTTGTATTCATGGAAACCCTCCTTGAAAAATACATTTCATCAACTGTTAAGTATATCGGATGAAGCCGGGAAAGTCAATTTTAATCCTCGTTCTTTTTCATCTTTACATGCGACAAGGGATTTGCCTTTGCAGCAACGCGCAGCGCGTCGTTATCAATGTGTGTGTAGATCTCGGTCGTGTTCAGATGCTCATGCCCGAGCACCTCCTGCACGGCTTTGACGTCCACGCCGTTTTGCAGCATGAGCGTTGCCGCCGTGTGGCGCAGCTTGTGCGAGGAGTATTCTGAAGCGTCGAGCCCCGCGGCGCTCAGGTGCTTTTTGACGAGCGCGTGGACGCTCGAGCGGCTGATGCGCTCGTTGCGCGACGAGAGGAAGAGGGCATTGTGATCGCGGCCGGAGATGGGGCGGCGGACGGCAAGGTAGCGCTTGAGCGCATCCTTGCAGGCGTCGTTTAAGTAGACGATGCGCACCTTGTTGCCTTTGCCGAGCACGCGCAGCGCGTCGTCCTGAATGTCCTGCAGATCAAGGCCGCAAAGCTCGGAGATTCGCAGCCCGCAGTTTAGAAAGATCGTCAGAATGCAGTAATCGCGCTCGCGGTTCTGCCCGTCGACGGACTGCAAAAGCTGCACGCTCTCGTCGAGCGTCAGGTACTTCGGCAGCGACTTTTTGATCTTGGGGGAATCGAGGTCCTTGCAGGGATTCGTGTCCAAAAGGTGCGCTTTATTGACCAAATAGTTGTAAAAAGACCGAATCGTCGCGATTTTTCGCGCTCTGGACGCGGCATTTAAGCCGTAGTCAGACACATCGCTGTTCTGATGCTGTACGCGGTCACGGCTCAGATAGGTCATGTAGGCGTAAATATCGGTTAATGTTACTTTTTTCACAAAGTTAAGATCGACGTCCATGATGGAAATTTCATTGAGAGGGAGGCCGCGCAGCGACGGATCGCGCGACTGCTTCAAATAGCGGAAAAAGTTGCGCAGGTCGAGGAAATATTCATCGACCGTTTTCTGCGAGTGGGCTTTGATGGTCTCGTGGTAGGATAGAAAATCGCGCAAAATCGGCGGCGATTCCAAGCGGTAGTCGTTCATAGTAAATGAGCGCCAGTGCAGGCGCAGAAACAGCTCATCTAAATCAGAAAGAAAAAATACGGAGAAGTTACGAAGTGTTGGATTTCAAAATACCGGAAAAAATTCGGTAGCTCTGATCTGTGAGCGTTGTCGGCGGTTCAAGCGTGATACAGAGCTGCGCAGAGATTGATCCTTTGAACGGATGCACAGCGCACATGCCGTTGATCGGCTGTACGGCGGTTTTCAATAAAGGAGCCGATGGAGAGGGGCATTTTGAAGTCTATACCAAATTGAACAAAATAAAAATTTTGTTCAATTGAGGGGAGCGGTAAAGTATATTCTTGCGGAAATGAGCGTTTTGGCGTGGCTGGCGACAAAAACCTCCTTTGTCAGGATCATGGGATTCTATGGGTCCGGCAGGGTGAAAACGCTGCCGGTTTTGCTGCTATATTATTATAGATTATAGAAACTGCTTTACAATCGGCGCATCGGCGTTTACGCCTGCACAATGGCGCGCAGCGCTTCGGCGATGTTGCACGCTTCGATCAGCGCGAGCCCCTGCGGCGCGCGGATCTGATCCTTGCGCTGCTTCGGGATGATGCATGTTTCAAAGCCCAGACGGTGCACCTCACTGAGCCGCTCGCTCAAATGGTTCACGCTGCGAAGCTCGCCGGTCAGGCCGACCTCGCCGATGGCGGCGACGTGATTGCCGATGGGCTTGTCGAGATAACTCGACGCGAGCGCCAGCACGGCGGCAAGGTCTGCTGCGGGCTCGTCCACGCTCAATCCGCCGATGACGTTCAAGAACGCGTCACAGCCGGACACCTTGAGCGCGCCGCGCTTTTCGAGCACCGCCATCAGCATGGCGGCGCGGTTGTAGTCAAAGCCGTTGCTTGTCCGCCGCGAGACTGACTGCGCCGCGGGCGCAAGCAATGCCTGCACCTCGGCCAGCACCGGGCGCTGGCCTTCCATCACGCAGGTCACGCACGTGCCGGGCGCATCGTCAGGTCGTCCCGAAAGCAGCATTTCCGACGGGTTCGGAACTTCGACAAGGCCTTCGCTGCGCATCTCGAATACGCCGATCTCGTTCGTCGCGCCGAAGCGGTTTTTCGCCGCGCGCAGGATGCGATAGCTCATGTGCGCCTCACCCTCGAAATATAAAACGCAGTCGACCATGTGCTCCAACACCTTCGGGCCCGCAATAGAACCCTCTTTGTTGACGTGCCCGATGACAAAGACGGTGATGCCCTCCCCTTTGGCCAGCTGCATCAGCTCCAGTGTGCAGGCGCGCACCTGTGCCACGCTGCCCGCGGGCGATTCGAGCGAGTCCTGATAGAGCGTCTGGATGGAGTCGACGATCAAAACGTCGGGCTTTTCTTCTTCGACGGATTCCAGCACATCACCGAGGCAGGTCTCGGACAGCACGTACAGGTTGTCCGACTGCACGCCGAGACGGTCGGCGCGCAGCTTGAGCTGACGCGGCGATTCCTCGCCGGAAACGTATAGAATTTTTGCGGTTTCACTCAGTTTTCCGCAGATCTGCAGCATCAGCGTCGATTTGCCGATGCCCGGTGCACCGCCGACGAGCACGAGCGAGCCCTGCACAGCGCCGCCGCCAAGCACGCGGTCAAGCTCGCCCATGCCGGTGGGAAAACGGATCTCCTGCGCTGTGTCAAGCTCTGCGATCGGGTGCGCCTTGGCGCGCAGCGCGCGGCTGCGGCCACCCGCTTTTGCCTTTGCACCGTCGCCGACGGCCTGCTCGACGAGTGTGTTCCATGCGCCGCAGCTCGGGCAGCGGCCCGCCCATTTGGGCGTTTCGTTGCCGCACTCCGTGCAGAAAAATACACTTTTTGCCTTTGCCATATTGTAAACCTCTTTTGCTTTACTGCTACTGCTGTAAAAGACCGGACGCGATCACAACGGCCAGTCTTTGCTGATATTCGCCACTTTTCAAAAGCGCCGTTTCGTTTTCATTGCTCAAAAATCCGCACTCGATCAGGATTGCAGGCGCGGTGACGTTTTTCATCAGGAAGATCGACGCGTCGATGGCCTTCTCTGTCTTCTCATTGCCCGCATTGACAGTCTGATTCAGCGCGAGCTGCACCGCATTCGCGACCTCGGCACTCCCCTCTTTTTTGCCGTAAAACACCTGCGCGCCGTGCGTCTGCTTGGATGACGGAAGACTGTTCTGGTGGATGCTGACAAGGATAGCGCCTTGCGTGCTGTTGACCAGTCCCACGCGGTTTTCGAGGTCGGAGCGCTTCTTTTCCCGCAGCGTGGACGCACTGGCATCGTGGATGGAGATATCCCCTGTTCGCGTCATGCGCGTCTCCTCGCCGAGAAAAACGAGCAGCGCGTCGAGCCGCCGCGCGATGGCGAGGTTCATGTCGCTTTCCTTGCTGCCGTCGGCGGCGACGGCCCCGCCGTCCTCCCCACCGTGCCCCGCGTCGATGACCCAGACGGTCTTCCCTGTCGGCGCCGACACGCTCGTCTCCACCGCCTCCGGCGGCAGAAGCAGGCTGACGGTCGCCGCCGTCAGCACGAGCAGCAGCGCGAATATGGCGTAAAACGCCTTTTTTCCGAAAACGATAAACAAAATACCCCTCACCCCGGAACAATGTATGCCCCGCGGCGCGGCCTTATGTGCTTTTCATTATACAGGACTTTGAACAAAAAGAAAAGCCCCGCTTCCCTTTTTTCTCCCGCTGCATAGGATGGTGTGGGCGGATGCCCGATTTCTTTGCAAGGAGGAGACTTCTTTGGACGACAACAGAGCCATGCGCGCCGAGTCCGGCGTGGGCACACTGCCGAACGGCTGCTGCGCGCCGCTGGCTTTTCCCTATGTCCCCGTGCAGAAAAACGACCCCGAGCGCTATTCCCAACAGGACGCGCTCAAGGCCGGTACGCTGTTTCCGGGGCTGAACCTACCCTTTCACGCGCAGATGAAGACGAAGTTCCCCGCCGTCAATACGGCGCTCTCAGAGCTGATGGCGCTCGATTTTGCCATCGACGAGCTGGGGCTTTATCTCACCACACACCCGGAGGACACCGAGGTTCTGAACCTCTACTGGTCGTATATCAAGCTCGGCCGCGAGGGGCGCGAGGCCTATGAAAAGCAGTACGGCCCGATTTTGCAGACGGACGTGACGCCCGGCAGCTTCAAGTGGCTGAATGATCCGTGGCCGTGGGATCTGGAGGAAGAAAAGTAATGTTTGTATATGAGAAAAAGTTACAGTACCCCGTCAAGATCAAGAACCCGAATCCACGGCTTGCCGCGGCGATCATCTCGCAGTACGGCGGCCCGGACGGCGAGCTCGGCGCGTCGCTGCGCTACCTCTCCCAGCGCTACTCCATGCCCTACCCCGAGCTCAAAGGCCTGCTGACCGACATCGGTACAGAGGAAGCGTCATGGACCCCAATTTTGTCGCGGTATTTTTCCAGTCCGTCCAGCACATAGACCCACTTGGCGGGCAGCAGATTGAGCGCCACCTCTACCCTGCCGTCACGGTACACGGTCATTTGCTGGAGGAGATGCCCGTAAAAGTCGTCGTCCGCCGTGCGCCCGCTGACGATGCCCGTGATGGCAGTGCGAATGTCCGGCTTTAGGGTCTGCGTGTCGGTGTTCAGCGTCTGCCGCTGTTTGATCGCGGCAATTTTCTCCTGCACCCGGTTCATTTCATTCTCACAGCGGGCTTTGACCCGCTGGTAGTCCTCCTTGCTGATGCTCTCGTCGAGAAAGCGGTCAAGGATCGCATCGCTCCGCGCTTGCAGCTTTTCAAACTCCAGCTCCAGCCGCCGCAGCTCCTGCTCGCCGCTGTCCTCACCGGACGCCAGAACGCTTTCCACAACTCGGGTGAGGCTCGATATGATCGATTTCTTATCCAGCGTCACGGCGCTCACGGAGCGCCGTAGAAGATCCATGGCGATGTCGTCCCGGATCTGCCGCCCGACGCTGCATCCGATGACATTTCCCGCGCCGTCTGTGCGCCGCAGGCCCTCGTTGGTGGCGGTGAAGCAGCACCAGCGATAATAGGAGCTGCCATCCTGCCGCTTTTTGGTGCGGTGGGAGAAGCTCTTGCCGCACTCACCGCAGCGAATTTTACCGGAGAGCGGATAGCGGTTGCCGTGTCCACCGCAGCCTGTCGCACGGTTGCGGCGGGACAGCTCCCGCTGCACCGCCTGCCACGTTTCCCGGTCGATGATGGACTCGTGGTGATCTTTTAGTTCTACCAGCGGTTCCTTGCCGTGGTTGTACTTCTTTTCGTGCGTCAGATAGTCCGGCGTGTAGGTCTTTTTCTGGATCAGGTCACCGCAGTATTTTTCATTCTTTAGGATCTTAGTCACGGTGGCCGAGGACCAAAGGCAGTTGCCCTTGCTGCTGAGAATACCGGCCTCCCGCAGCTCCCGCGCGATGGTGCTGCACCCTTTGCGCTCTTGCAGGTACTTATGGAAGATGAGCCGGACAACTTCCGCGCCCTCCGGGTTGACGGTCATTTTGCCGCCAATCACGTCGTAACCCAGCAGCGAGCCGCCAAAAACGACGCCCTTCTCCATGCTGCGCATCTGTCCCCATTTGGAGCGTTCAGAGGTCCTTCGGCTTTCGTCCTGTGCGAAGGAACTCATGATCGTCAGCCGCAGCTCCCCATCGTTGGTGCGGGTATCCAGGCTGTCATTGAGAAACAGCACGCCTACGCCCCGCCGACGCAGCTCGCGGGTGATTTGCAGGGCGTCCACCGTGTTGCGGGTAAAACGGCTGACCTCCTTGGTCACGATCAGGTCGATCTGTCCCAGCTCCGCCGCATGGAGCATTTTATTGAACTCCACGCGCTTGTTGGTCGATGTGCCGGAAAATCCTTCGTCAGCATAGATGCCTTGCAGCTCCCAATCCGGCTGGCGCTGGATGTACTCGCGGAAATACCGCTGCTGCGCTTCAAAGGAATTTGCCTGGTCTTCCTTATCCGTGGATACACGGCAATACGCTGCTACTTGTAACATAAAAACTCCTCCTTTTCGTGGTATCATACGATACAGAATGTGTCTTTGCAATTGTGCGAATACTGAAAGGCACTATTCCTTTACAGATTTTGATTTTCCTGTATTTCTTATCTGTTCTTCTAATTTTTGTACGCAGTTCCTACACTGCATTTCGTTAAGAACCCCTTGACGCTGCAAGGCGAGCAGGACGGCTCGCTGGTATGCGAGAAGAAAGTCCTGCCCGATCTCATCTGCCGCCTGATTATGCAGCAACTCCGGTTTGCTTGCCATCCTGCTCCCCCCTTTCCTTGAAACTATGCGGAGAGACCGGTGAACTTGTTGCCGTTTTCCCGGAAGCGGTTTCCTGCCTGACGGAAACTCGATTTCTGCTCCTTGGCACGCTCGCGTCATCAGACGGTCATGGCCTGCTTCCCCGAAAGAGAAACGCTCCGGCGGTCATTCAATTTTGTGGAAGATCGTTCGTGCTGAATTTCAACTTCCACAAAAATGATAGCAAGCGTTGACGGAGATTTCAATATGTGGTAAACTATTCGTGTGACAAATGATTTACCACAAACGATGCACAGCGGTGTCCACGAATGGAGGAGAAGCCTTGAGAGCCTTGTATTGCTTGAGTTTTGGCCCCAAAAAGGAATATGTAGAAACGGATTTCAAGCCCGTGGAATATCGTCTCGGGACAACCCTTATTGCCTTTTTGTCCACAGATTTCGCTTCTTTACGGGCGAAATTACTGGTGCGAACAACGCCCATGATGGAAAATCAAGCCATTACCGAGATCAAAAACGAGCTGAGCATGATCCACCCTTTTGGGGAACGCTTTGTGCAGTCCCTCTTTTTTGAAGAAAAGCTGGCAGACGTGCTTGATGAACGCATGGAAGGTTTTGAGAAACTGCAAAAGGAACTTTCCGCCTTTGCAGATGCCGTGCTCGTGCCGGACAGATCTAAGTTGAGCGCCAAGCAGCGTTTGGCGCTCTATATGAGCCGCGATTTTCAAGCTGCCACAGCGATCGCCGGTTTGGACCTGAAGATGCGCGCAGAACGAAAGCTGTATGTAGATGAGCAGAATTTTGATCCGGTGTTGGCGGCAGACCGCATTTCGACGCCACCAAAGTCCGTCCGGTTTGCCCGCATCGAGGGCTCGGACGATTTGGGCGCGACGCTGCTGACAGAACTGCTGGAGATGGTCGAGCAAGGAATTGAATTGAAAAAGTGCGAATATTGTCATCGTTACTTTATCCCGTTCTCTTCCAAAGCTCTTTATTGTGATCGGTCAGTCGGTGATACCGGAAAAAGCTGCAAAGAACTCGCAGTCAAAGAGAAGCATGAAAAGAAAATCGCTGCCGATGATGGCTTAAAGCTCATCCGGCAGCGGATCAAAACCTATGATATGCGTGTTCGCCGTACTCCGGCCATTTACACAGATGCCGCATTTCAAATCTGGAAAGCACAAGCGGAGAATGCACGAAACCGCTATGTGAACGGTGAATTGACCTATGAAGAATTAGATGCGCTTACGCAGCTCCCAAAGAAGAAAGGCGAATAATAGACGAAGAAAACGCGAAATATTTGCGTATTTTTCTTGCTCTCTGCGTATACTGTGATATAATAAAGGCGAGGTGATGATCGTGACCTTAAAAGAATTGCGTATTTCAAAGGGGTTGAATCAGGCCCAATGTGCGGAATACCTCGGTATGTCCACGCGCAACTATCAGAATTACGAAAACGATGCTGCGAAAGCAAACACGGCCAGATACCATGCGATTTTTCAAAAGCTGGAAAGCTATGGTCAGCCTGTTGTCACAGCCGCCGTACTCTCGCAAATGCCAGAGTTTCATACGAATGTTGTCACGGGTACGGGCTTGCGGGCGTTAGCAAACAGCGTAGCAAAATACGGCAAGCGGGACTGTTTCAGCATCTTACAGAAGTTTGTGACCGGCTCCTACGATGGGAAGATCTGTATTTTATACGGTCTCCGCCGGACCGGAAAGACAACACTTCTGTTTCAAATGCTTTCCGAACTGCCCATAGAAAAAACGGCCTACATCAAGGTGCAGACCATTGATGATATGTCGCGGCTGACAAAGGACTTGAAAGCTCTGTATGAACTGGGCTATCGGTATGCGTTTATTGATGAAATTACACTCCTGAGCGACTTCATCGACACCGCTGCCGTGCTTTCCGATGTGTTCAGCATGATGGGCATGAAAATCGTTGTTTCCGGTACGGACTCTCTTGGTTTCGCTATGGCGAACCGCGATGAACTGTACGACAGAAGCGTGACGATCCACACCTCTTTTATTCCCTTTCGGGAGTATGCGCGGCTCCTGAACATCCGTTCTGTTGATTCTTATATTGAATACGGCGGAACACTGAAAATGGAAAATATGAGCTTTGACGATCCGGATGCCGCCTTTGACGAGGTCGCGTTTCGGGACGATGAAAGTACCCGGAAGTATATTGATACCGCCATCAGCCGCAACATTCAGCATACACTGAAAAACGACCATTACGGCGAATACTTCAATCAACTGCGGGAACTTTACGAAAAAGGCGAACTGACCAACGTCATCAACCGCATTGTGCAGCACATGAACCACCGGTTTGTGCTGCGCGTAGTAGAGGACGAATTTAAGTCCCATGATTTTGGCTCCGCAAAGGAACTGCTTTTACATGATCTCCCTGCGAAACGGGCGACCGTTCTCTATGATGTCAATGAAAAGCAAATATTGGAGCGATTAAAGGCCATCATTGAGGTCAAGGAAAAGAGTGAAACAACCGTCTCGATCACGCAGGAGCATATCGACAAAGTGAAGAAGTATCTGCTTATGCTGGATCTGATCGTCAACTGTCCGGAACGGTACGAAAGCGGTAAGCAGGCAGAGCATATCGTCTTTTCCCAGTCCGGTATGCGCTATGCCATCGCAAAGGCTCTGGTCTATTCCCTGATGCAGGATGCCTATTTTGCATCGATCCCCGAAGCGGATAAGGCATATATCACAGGAAAGATTCTGGACGATGTAAAGGGCCGGATGCTGGAGGACATTGTTCTGCTGGAAGTCTGTAAGGCGGCACCCAGTACGATGGAAGCGTTCAAATTCAAGTTCGATGCCGGCGGCGAGTTTGACATGGTGATCTACGATAAAACAAGTCAGAATTGCCGCATCTATGAAATCAAGCACAGCACCGAGACCAACGAAAAGCAGACACTTCATCTGCGTGATGCAGAGAAATGCCAAATCATTGAAAATCGCTTTGGCCCGATCAGCGGTAAATTCGTTCTTTATCGCGGAAAAGATAAGTTTGCTGAGGGTGTTCAGTATTTGAATGTAGAAAATTTTCTGTGTGGTCTGAAGTAACTTTTGAGGAGGATTTATCATGAACTATATTTTAAAGCAGTTCGATGAACCGCTCGTTAAATTCTCCGCAACGACGGATACCAGTGAGCCGGAGATCCAAATCCTTTGGACGAATGAAGAAAAAGCGGCATTTCTGCCGCTTGATTTGACGCTGACGCCGGACGGATTGAGCCGTTGGCTGCGCCGCCGCACGATCCCGAAGAATCGCGCCTATGTCCATAGCCTTTTGGCAAAATGCGGCTTAAACCTCAACCGTCCACTCAGTATTATCAGTATTTGTAAAGGACTATCCCTTAACGATTGCTATTGGGTCATCGAGGACGGTGACACCGCTTCTTTCGACAAAGTAAATCTCTTCGATAACCCATTCAGCAATGTTCTGGCCGAGCTTGCCTTTACCGGTTATGGCAGCAGAGTCCGCGCTTCCCTGCTCTCCAGCCCGGAGTTTACCACCAACGGAATGCTCCGCAAATGCTGGCGGCGCATCGGCGGTAAGGTGTATCTCTATAAGGGCGGCACGGAGGGCGCGGCCAATACCGGCAACGAGCCATACTCTGAGTTTTACGCCGCGCAGATCGCCGCCGCCATGGGCGTTCACGCGATCCCCTATGCCTTATCCCGTTGGAAGGGCGTTCTCTGCTCCACCTGCGAGCTTTTTACCGATAAGGCGTATGCCTACCTCCCTATCGGCCATCTCGTTTCTAAGGGCGGCATGGGGGCTGTCAGGGCGTATTACGAAAAGATGGGAGATAAGTTTGTCAACGCGCTGAACGAAATGCTGGTGTTTGATGCGGTGATCTGCAATGTGGACCGGCATTTTGGAAACTTCGGCGTGATGGTCGATAACCGGACGAATACCATCGTCTCCCCCGCTCCCCTGTTCGACCATGGCAATTCCCTCTTTAACTTTGCAGGCGCGGACGCCTGGGCGGACGAGGCTGCGCTGGAGGCATATATCGAAACGCTGTACCCCAGCGTGTACGATGATTTTCTCGGCACAGCCAAGGACGCGCTGACGCCGGAGCTGCGCGAGAAGCTGCGGCATCTGCTGAACTTCAAGTTCAAGAAGCACTCGCGCTATAACCTGCCCGAAAATAGATTGCGGATGGTGGAACGGCAAGTGCAGAAACGGGCAAGAATATTGTTGGATATGTAGAGTTAAGACCGCCAGTGAAAACCGGCGGTCTTAACTCTACATACTCCGCGTATTCAATACGTCTTCATGTTTTTCAGATAGAACTCATAATGCTTAACAGACTCCGGTAGCTGTCCACATCATGGTACACCACGTTGCTTGTGGACATCTCATTGAACAACTTCTTTGCGCAGGAGATTTTTGCCTGCTCAATTGGACGCAGCTCAAGACTTTCCATTGTGCCTTTCGTTTCAGCTATAAAGAAAATGTGCTTGACCGTACCTTCATAGAAAGCGATTGCCCAGTCCGGCGAATAGTTTCCTACCGGTGTAGGGATTTGGAAGGTTCTCGGCAGCTTGGCATAAACGCAAACTTCCTCCGCTGCATCCAAATCCTCGGCAAATTTTCTCTCGATGCTCTTGTCAGCTGAGCCGTCTGTAAACACATAGTCCTGAATGGCTTTCTTTGCGAGGAACGCCTTGTCAAAGCTCTGAGTTGCCTTTTCAGCCGTGAAGATGGAACTGTCATATTCGCCCTCGATGGTATCGTAGGAAATGTGCTCTACGATCATCGTGGCTTTCTGTTCGTTAATGAGCCGGATCACCTTACTGATGAACTCCTCCGGGTTGTTCCTGAACATATAGAGTTTGTCTACGCGGATGCCTTGCAGGATTGCAGAAACCGTACGCCGTGTCAGAACGGTGCCCTCTGCGATTTTTCCGATAAGGTCATATTTGATCTGGCTGGCTTCGGCGTGTTTGAGCGTCTGCGTCCGGGTCTTTTCGCCGGTGAAGGAATCTCCACGCTCGATTTCATACTCATTCATCTCCGCCTTTTGACGTCCGATAGTGGTCGTGTATTGCAGTTCGGAAACAAAGAGCTTTTTGTCAATATGGGCAATGGCGTTGCGAATCAGCTCAGCGCTGTCAAAATCAACGGTGTAGGCGTACTTATGGTTGATCTCACGCCACAACGCCT
>OJNP01000638.1_pt1 | contig 22708 bp, 18 predicted proteins | sample 1597921 | NCBI WGS metagenome assembly OJNP01 (sample SAMN01915213, study PRJEB22387) | human gut metagenome | isolation source: stool | host: Homo sapiens | place: USA | reverse complement strand
CGAGGCGATCGACCAGCTCGGCGTCGCAGATGTCGCCCACGACGAGCTCGACGCGGTCGGAGGGCAGCCCGGCGATGTTGTCGGGGTTGCCGGCGTAGGTCAGCTTGTCGAGGACGGTGACGTGGACGTGCGGGTGCTCGCGCACGACGTGGTGGACGAAGTTGGAGCCGATGAAGCCGCAGCCGCCGGTGACGACGATGCGCTTCGGCTCGAAAATCTGATTGTTCATTGCACTCCAATCAAAACTACTCAACCTCATCAGGCAGAGCATTAATCAAATAAAACAGGTCAAGTGAATCGGAAACTACTTGCGCATTTAGCTCCCGGTCGTACGCTTCGCGCACTTCGCTGTTCTCCAACAGCTCAGTGCGGAGCTCTTCCGTACCTTCAATAACGGTATTCCATGCTACGTTAAGATCGATATGGCCGTAACCATGAACTACGACGTTTCGGAAACCCTTTATATCTTTCCAAGGAACCTTGGGAAACGCAGAGAGAGGCTCCTCGGTTTTAAAATGAGCAGTCAACTCCCCAATCTGCAACAAGGGCATCAGCAGCAAGTCGCGCAGGGCGCGAGAAGAGAACCAGGCATCTTCAGTGATCTCGTATTCTTTGATGCGATTCTCGATTTCATCCGTTTCCAAGAGCATCTTAACGAGAATATCAACGTCTCGGCTATCCAAGTATCTTCACCCCGTCCCTAGTTGCAGAATCGCGGAACTGGCGCGACTGGCCATCGAGTGTAGAAACCACATCGACTCCCCTGCCTGTGGCGTATTCCAAAGCAACACGGACGTCCTCAACGTCTCCCGCACGAGCCGATGGCGAGAACGAAATGAGAAGGTCCAAGTCGCTTTTGTCGGTTTGCTCACCTCGGGCGAACGAGCCAAACAGAGCCGCCGCTGTCACGGGAAACAGAGTCAGAACTCGACGAGCGACGGCAATTGCCTCGCGGCGCGTGAGCACTGAACGGTAACCCGGCACATCGCGGGCGACATCATCAATCGATTTCTTGAGAATGGCATCGACCTTATCGCTCATGTCGAAATCACCCTCTCAATATCCCATACCAGTCAACTCAATTGTACCGAACGACCTACTGGATGTTCCTACAAGCAATCAACGCCATAACCTTATCAGCATTTTGAACCAGCCTATATGCATCGGTGAGATTGCCCTTCGCATAAGCGAGAGCGGTGCCCCTGGCAATTGAAGTCGATTTCATGATGCGCATATCTTAGCGCCAAGAGCAAACAGATGCTCACATGCCATCGCCGGTCGATTGGACTCTTGTGCACCATCACGCGCATAGGATGTTACGACCTCAACTCACGCGCAACAGCAGAAAGCACCCGTCGCATTTTCGAACCACGCGGCAACAGAGCGTTAAGCACCCTGCGCGGAAAGACCGACTCGCGCGCCATTTCGAGTTCGAGTCGCTCACGAACCTCTCGATCCCGTGCGGTGCGATGGTCATCGATCTGGCGCAGAAGACCAAGTAGAAAAACGGCCCCTTCACCGCCCTCCACCTCGATATCCGGAGAATCTAGCAAAGGGGCATACGCAGAGCACCACGAGGCAAGCAGCGCGTCATCAAGCCGAGAATCATCCTCTAATACCCATTGTGCTCGACCGATCAACGGAGGCGTCAGCATGCCTAGCGTCGCCACATGACCCCACGTATCCACCAAGTTGGATACAGACAATATCTGCGTTTCGGAGGCAAGCCGGACAGTCCATTCATTAGAAATCGTCCGCAAACACGCGCCTTCAAACCAACGTGCGCACCTGCGCGTCACATCGCGTCCGTCGTCTTCCGCAAAGGAATAAACACTGCGGACCAGGTCAAATACCTCGGATTGGCGTTTGACGAACTCATCGTATGACATATGGCTGTAGCCAGATCGGCCGGAACCCAAGTTGTAACGCTGAGCAACAAGATCGGTAGCGTTTTCCAAAACAGCGGAGCAGGAAGCCACGACGAAGAATTCGTATGCATCCTCCATATAACCCAGTCGGTCCTCAGTCATCATCCTGAATGCAGACCTGCAGACCTCGCCGCGATACAGACAAGATACCAGGCGCCATGTATCCGCATGGGCAAACTTGTCGCTAAAGGAACGAAGGAGGATATCTTCTCCCAATGCCCTACCGCGTGAATCATTGAGAGAATGCTCGACTATGGCACGGTGTTCTTCCTCCCCCTCGGGCTCCAACACAACCCTGCATCCCAGACGATAGACATCCGCGGCGACGCTCGTCACGAGCCCCGACGAAAGACCAAAGAAGTGCGGGCAAAGCTCGTCATCACCGTCAAGGAAATAGACGAACTTGCCCACGGTATGCGCAACGCCAGTTCTGCGTGCCAGATGGGCTCCTTCATTTTGATTCTTTTTGACAACAGAAACGCGTGGATCCCCATCAGCGATGGCACTGATTCTCTGTAAGGTCTGATCGGTGCTAGCGTCATCAACAACGATTAACTCAAAATCTTCACTGTGTTGATTGAGGACACTCCGCATGCAACGCTCAATATAGCTTTCGACATTATGCGCGATTACCACAACGGAAAAAAGAGGAGATTCAGTTGAATTATCGCCATCCACTATCAAGAGACCCCCATCTGTTCACAATACACCGCTAGTCGCAATCAACACCCATCATATCAAGTTTAACAACACCGTCCGCAAGCAGGGCGTAGTCATTTTCTCGATCGGCGCGAATGACAAAGAAGCAGCAATTACGATCGTTGGTAAATGCAATCATATCAGTCTCCCCGGTGTCAGAATCGGGAGCATCATTGCGCAAGGTCGCGAAAAGCTTGTACTGCCCATTGTTGAAAGAATTGATAGGCAGGGAGAAGCGGATTCGATGATGGCCGTAATGACTCATTTTAAGCGGGGAAGAATCGAAGGGTATGCCCCCACGCTTAACATCAAACACAGAAAAAGAAATGTAGAAATCCTTCTGTCCACGATAATCGTATTCAATATCAAAAACCAAAGGACTACGGCCGTCCGTCAATACTTTGGAGACAGGGGCGATCTTGAGCAAAGGAACTTGACCGCTTAAACCCGTATCGAATTCACCCTCCTTATATCGCGAATGATCATCGGCCTGAAGGTTTTCAAGCGTATAGCGATCGGCCACATCGTTTTTGTCGCCAGAGACAACAACCTCCCCATCCTTAATGAGAATGGCCTTGTTGCAGTATTTCTTCACGGCATCCATGCTGTGGGTAACGAGGATGACCGTTTTGCTGGGATCCTGCTTGATCCGAGCAAAAAAGCTATCGCACTTGCGCTGGAACGCCTCATCGCCCACGGCCAGCACCTCGTCGAGCACGAGAATGTCACCGCGCGCCTGAATGGCAACGGAGAACGCCAAGCGGACCTGCATGCCGGAAGAATAATTCTTCAGCTTCTGGTCCATGAAGTCCTCGAGTTCGGCGAACTCGACGATGTCGTCGTACATCTCGTCGATCTCAGCGCGGGAAAACCCAAGCAGAGCTCCGTTCAGATAGACATTCTCGCGGCCCGTGAGCTCTGGATTGAAGCCAACGCCAAGCTCGATGAAGGGCACGAGCTTGCCATCGACCGTGATGGAGCCCCGTTCGGGAACGTAAATCTGGGAGATGAGCTTGAGAAGCGTCGACTTGCCGCTGCCGTTACGGCCAACGATACCGAAGAAATCGCCTTGGTGAACCTCAAAAGAAACACCCTTTAGCACCTGCTGCTCTCGATAGCCCTTGATACCCTTGGTCCAGTTGATGAGGAGCTGCTTGAGACCGGAAGCCTGCTCGGTGGGAAGGCGGAAGGATTTCTCGACATTCTCGACCTTGAGCACAACTTTGCTGTTCTCCGTCGAAGTCATTACATCACCTCCGCGAACTTAGGGCTATATTTCCTAAAAATATGAACACCCCAAAGAAGCAGGGCAAAGGTCAAAGCAACGGGGATCATCTGAAAAAAGATATTGTCTGAGAGCGTCCAGATCGTCGGAGTCGTGGCCGGCGCGATAAGGTTGTGACGAATGTCCTGGATGATCTGAGAAGCAGGATTGAGCAACATCAACTTCTCGACCAAAAGACCGACGCCGGGAGCGACTTCCCCTAGCTTCTGCTCGACCATGGAGAGCGGGTAGATGATCGGCGTTGCATAGAACAGGCCTTGGAGCACGACCTCCCAAATGTGCTGGGCATCACGGAAATAGACGTTGAGGGTAGACAGCAGCAGCGCCACCCCGAGGGAAAGCAGGTAGAGCTGCACCAAGTTGATCGGAAGCCAAAACACGTTAACGGTAAACTGCACGCCCGACAAAATACAGGCGACAATCACAACGCCAAGGTTGATCGACATGCAAATGAGCGCATTGATCGTCGCAGAGACAACGATGATGTACTTGGGGAAGTTGATTTTCCTCAGCAGATCACCGCGCGTAGTAATGGAGCAGAGGCCCATCGTAGTGGACTCGGTGAAGAAGTTCCACATGCTGATACCGAGTAGCAGTACCAGCGGAAAAGTGTCGGTACCGTCGGAAAAACGGAGGAACTTTACAAACACGACGTACATGACGCAAAAGAGCATCAAAGGCTTGAGAACAGACCACGCGATACCCAGGAAAGACCCTTGGTAGCGCAACAGGAAGTCGGTTTTCACAAGCTCCCTCAAGATGATGAAGGACTCGCGGTAGCGTTCTTTCAATTTGGTAAACAAAAGGTATCCGATCTGACGAACCAAACGCCTGATTAGTATTGGGCGTTCTGATTGACGAACTCGCCGGCGGCGACGCGCTTGAGGTGCTTCCCGTACTCGGACTTGCCGTAGCGCTCCGCGCAGGCCGAGAGCGTCTCGCGGTCGATCCAGCCGTTCTCGTAGGCGATCTCCTCCAGCACGGACACGGGCATGTCCTGGGAGCGCTCCACGGCGCGGACGAACTCGCCGGCCTCGTGGAGGGACTCCATGGTGCCGGTGTCGAGCCACGCGTAGCCGCGCCCGAGGGTCACGACGGAGAGCAGCCCGTCCTCCAGGTACATGCGGTTGAGATCGGTGATCTCGAGCTCGCCGCGGGCGGAGGGGACGACCCGCTTGGCGCGCCCGCACACGTCGCCCGGGTAGAAGTACAGGCCGGTGACGGCGTAGCTCGACTTCGGGCTCTCGGGCTTCTCCTCGATGGAGACGGCGTTGAAGTCGGAGTCGAACTCCACGACGCCGAAGCGCTCGGGGTCGTCGACGTGGTAGCCGAACACGGTGGCGAGACCCTTGGTCTCGGCGTTCTCAACGGCGCGGCGGAGATGCCGTCCCAGGCCGTTGCCGTAGAAGATGTTGTCGCCGAGGACGAGCGCGCAGGGCTCGCCTCCCGCGAACTCCTCGCCGATGACGAAGGCCTGGGCGAGGCCGTCGGGGCTGGGCTGGACGGCGTAGGACAGGTTCACGCCGTAGTCCGACCCGTCGCGGAGCAGCCGCTCGAAGTTGGGCAGGTCCGCCGGGGTCGAGATGATCAGGATGTCGCGGATGCCGGCCATCATGAGGACGGACAGCGGGTAGTAGATCATCGGCTTGTCGTAGACCGGCAGCAGCTGCTTGCTGGTGACGGTGGTCAGCGGGTACAGGCGGGTGCCGGACCCGCCGGCGAGGATGATGCCCTTCATCGGGATGGCTCCTTCACTACGATGAATAACAACAGTAAAACGTCATTGAGTATACAGCGACGCCTCCGAGGAACACGTCCCTGCATAAAAACCAGGCAAGAGCACGACGTCTACGGCATCTCGGAGTAGTAGATCGCCGTACTCGCCGGCCCATGGTACGGATCTCCCTGGACATAGTATCGGCTCCAGATACCGCGCATCTTTCCCTGCTCGCGAATAAAACGTGCTACGTTCGCATCGAGAGTGTCAGAGCCTCGGCTGAACGATTCATAGTGATACAGCAGGGCATCGGGTGTAAACACGACCAATTTGCCCGTCTCGCGCACGCGCAGGCAGTAGTCCACATCGTTGAACGCGACGACGAAATCCTCGTTGAGCCCACCGAGCGCATCGAACACGGAACGCTTCGTCATGAGACAGGCAGCGGTTACGATACTCAGGTCCTGCACAAGCTGTGCGCGGCGCATATAGCCAGGGTCATCGCGATCGAGATGGCTGAAGACGTGCATCGGACCCGCATTATCATTAACGTTACCGCACTTGATCATCATCACGCCGGCATGCTGAACCGTATCGTCGGGGAACAGAAGCTTCGCGCCCACGATGCCGACATCCTCGCGCTGGCACAAGCCAAGCATGGCCGACATCCACCCTGCCTCAATCACCTCGATATCGTTGTTGAGCAGTAACAGGTATTCACCGGAAGCGTGTTTGGCACCAAAGTTGTTGATCGCGGAATAGTTGAACGGCCCATCCCACGTCACCACACGCACGTTGTCGTAGCGCTCCTGCACCTCACGGTAATACTCGAACGTCTCGTCCTGGACGCTGTTGTTCTCGATGACGATGATCTCGAAGTTGCGATAGGTCGTCTTCTGCTCAACTGAATCGATACAGCGGCTGAGCACCTTCACGCTGTCCTTATTCGGAATCAGGATACTCACCAGTGGAGCACCGGCCACCTCATACGTAACATGGTAGAAGCAGGCGTTTTCGGTGCCCTCCGCCGTGGCTGCCAGCCCGCAGCGATCGAGGTGCTCCTGCAGAGCCTTGCGGCCGGCCTCGTCCGCATAGCCCTTGTTGCCAGCGCTCTTCGCAGTCGAGGTGTCACTGATACGCCAGTGATATAGCACATCAGGCACGTGCGCGATATTGGTCGTCCGCTCGACCAGACGCAGCAGGAAATCGTAATCCTGCGCCCCGTCGAACTCGGAGCGTAGCATCAAGTCCTTGGCATACGTTGCACGGACGGCCAAAAGGTGCGTGATGTAATTGTGGCAACGCAGCAAGTCGAGGTTGAAATCGGACTTGAAGTGCGGGGCAACGTACTGGCCCTCCTCGTTGAGGAAATCCTCATCGCAGTAGAGCGCGTCGAGCGTCGGGTCCTGCCCGATGTGTTGAGCGTACTTGAGCAACGCAAACGGATCGAGCGTGTCGTCGTGGTCGAAGAAAACGACGTAGTCGCCGCTAGCCTGCTCGATGCCGACGTTGGTGTTCGCCGCGATGCCAGCGTTATCGGCCAGCTCGATCACCTTGATGCGATCGTCATCGAGCGCGTCGAGGGCGGCCGCGAGCTCCTTATCCTCAGGGCTAGCATTCAGCAGAAGCAGCTCCCAATTGCGGTAGAGCTGCCCCTGCACAGAGCCAACCATGTCACGCAGAAAGTGAAGCGGCGTGCGGAACAGCGGAACGATGATGCTGAACCGAGGGCCAGAGCAATCCGCATAGGCATCTGCGTCAATGCAGGTTAACAATTTCTTTCGTGCCAGTACACGTCCACGATACTCATTCAGCCCCGCGCAGCGATACATCAAAGGAGAGCAACTTGCGGCATAACCGCCGCGCGCCGCCGCGTCCAGACACAAAAAGCCCGCCTTGTTCCCCTGATCGCTCTCCGCAAGCAGACAATAGGTGGAGCCGTCAGCGGGAATCCGGAGCGTGAAGCCCACCTCGCGACGCGGCATCCCTAGCACGTTCGATTCCTCGACCTTGCCCAAGCTCAAGTCAAACGTCTCGACAGCCCGGCCCATGCCGTCAAGCAGCCGAAACATGGCGTAATCCCCCGCGGGCAAGCAGACATACCCCTTGACGATGTACTGCTGCTTCGTGGGAGCCTCGACGAACACCTGCGGCGTAATGTGGATCTGCTTGGAATACGTCGAGCGGTCGATGTCGCGCATCGCCATGGCGCGGTCGTACGAGAACTTGTAATTGAAGCGCGAGGCCCACTTGATGGCGAAACGCGAATACATCTTTCGAGCGTGGCGCAACTCCGAGCCTTGCTCATCGTACTGGCGCATCTCGACCGACACGCGCTTGGTATCGAGCAGCGGAACGACGGCGACATAGCGACATATGTCCTGCTCATCCGTCTCCACATGATATGCCTCGATTGGAAGCTCGACACCTTCTTCCGAATGAGAGAAGAAGCGCACCCCGCTCGCCCGGTCATGCATCTCGAACTCGACGGCGAGATACGCGACTCCTTGACCTCTGCATATTCCCGTGCAACGCATAACACAACCCTTTGCCTGAACAAGGAGGGCGACCGCCTAGCGGCCACCCTTCAACATCGTATCGATCATCTTGGCGATGGGCTCACCATACCCGTCCCCCGGGACCGCCCACTTGCCGTTCAAATCCTCAAGCAGCGGAGCACACCCACGTTTGACAAAGTCAAAGCGTGGGTCAACGCACGCTTGCGCAAGCAGGTCCGTCGAGGCGTAAGCCTTGAGGTGCTGCACCTGGGCGCGGATGCCGGTTCGGACGTCCTTGAAGGAAGCAGCGTTGCCCGGGGCCGAGTTCACGGCGCCCAAACCGCAGAAGTTGCACTGCTCGACCTTAACGGCCCCGCCGAAGCGCAGCCAGCCCGTCTCCTTCATCGCCTGTGCGAACACGACCTCGGCGCGAACGCCCTCGGCCTTTGCCTCCTCCAGCACGATCGTGCAGAAATCCTGCAGGGTCGGCGCGCCGTAGTTCGTGTATACGCTGGCCGGGTATGTGGACTCGCCAACATTTTTGCGATAGTAGGCGGCCATCTGCTCCACGGAGGCCTGCGACGCCCCCATGATGGGCGTCCGGCTCACGGGAACGGTGTCCTCCACCACGCCATACCAGGCCACGCCCTCCTGCTTCCAACCGCGCTGGCCGAGCACCTGGTACTCGTTGTAATCCTTGGTGTAGTGGTGGTTCAGCGTGCCCTCATGGTAGAGGCGGTATACCGGCACGCCCTCCGCCTCATCGGAGTACCAGGCCACGCCCTCCTGCTTCCAGCCGCGGCCGGCGAGCACCTGGTACTCGTTGTAGTCCTTGGTGTAGTGGTGGTCGCGCGTACCCTCGTGATAGAGGCGGTACACCGGAACTGCGGAGGAATCGCGCGAATCCCACGCCACGCCCTCCTGTTGCCAGCCACGATCGGCAAGCACCTGGTACTCGTTTGAATCTATGGTGTAGTGATGGTCGAGGGTGCCCGGATGATACAGTCGGTACACCGTCTTGATGGGCGCGGCAAACGCCACCTGGCAAGGCGCCACAAGCAGTGTGCCCGCCGCGGCAAGCGCCGCCAGACATGCGATAACGCGATTCCTCTTCATATGGGCCGTTTCCCCTATTCGCTCACTGAACAGCTACGCAGTGCCGTCTACTCCTTGGAGTACCAGGCAATGCCCTCCTGGGTCCACCCTCGACCGCCAAGCACCTGGTACTCCCAAGCGTCTTTCGTGTAGTGGTGATCGAGGGTGCCGCGATGGTACAGGCGATAGACCGGCTTGCCCTCGCCCTTGGGCGCAGAATCCCAGGCAATGCCCTCCTGCTTCCAACCGCGGCCACCAAGCACCTTGTACTCCCAGGCATCCATCGTATAGTGATGATTAAGCGTACCAGGATGATACAGACGGTAAACCGGAACTCCGTGATCCTTGTCATCGGAATGCCAGGCAATGCCCTCCTGAATCCAACCACGAGCACCAAGCACCTGGTATTCATTCGCATCCATGGTGTAGTGATGGTCGAGCGTCGGGGCATAGTAGAGGCGGTACACCGTGCCCTCGGCATACGACAGGCCGTAGTAATTGGCAATACCGTGCGCATCCGCGATGCCAAGCGACTGCAGCTTCGCATCGCTGTTCAGGAAGTTGTTGTAATCACTCCAATTGTCCAGAAACGCATGCTCCACGATGATCGCCGGCAGGTTGGACTTGCGCGCCTCGCGAATAATGCCGTAGTAATCGCCGTTGCTGCCATCGGGATAATCGAACTTCGGATCCGGATCGATCCAACGGAACCTGACACCGCGATTGGTCAAACCGAGCTTTTGCAGCTGCGCGAGAATCTGATTGCCCAGATCCGTACCAACGGCATGCGTCTCGTTGTTATAGCTCGCATTGTGCGGCGCCCAAACCTCAGCGCCATAGGCATTACCAACACCGGTGGAGTTCAGGTGCAGGCTCACCAGCACATCGGCACCCTGGTTGAGCGCACGCTGTACGCGCTCACGCAGCTCACTCGAGGAGCCCAGGCGATCATCGGGCGTCACGGTGAACACAGCGGTGACATTCTGGTACGTATCGAGCTCCGCCTTGCAGAACTGCGCGATCTTCCACGTGGCATTCGCCTCAGAAGTGCCATTTGCGACGGCACCAGAACTCACGCCCACATGGCCCGGATCAAGCGCGATCACCAGCGGGCCGCTCTTCTCGGGGTTAGCCGCACGCGAACGACTCGCCGCTGCAACGGCAGCCGATGCCGCCTCCTCGATTGAGCCCGACTCCGTCAGCTCGTCGCCGCCATCGCCGGTATATACATGCAGGTCGGGGCCGCTTGCCACCTCGCCATCCGAATAGGCAAGCGCCACAGGCGCAACCGTATAGCTTCGATGCGATTCATCGACCTCGGAAAGGTCGATCTCATAGGCGGTACCGTCCGCCTTGAACTGGAGGCGTGCCACCTCGCAGGAGCCCAATTCCGAGGGAACATAGGTAAACAGCAGGGCGTTGTCCTGCACGCCGGAAACCGTGCACGTCTGCTCGGCGCCTGCTTCATCCTGAACGGTCAAAACGGCCGCAGACACACCTGCATGCTGCGAGAGCGACACGACGACGTTTTGTTCAGCACCCGCCTCAAGCTGGGCATTGTCGATATACAAAAACGATATGGCGTCGATCGGTGAAAGCGGGATCGCCTCAGCGAACTCCTCACCATACACCCTGCCGGCCGCCAACATCGCCGTCGAAGCAGCAACGAGCGAGGCCGACGCGAGGGCCCCGCGACGAGAAATGCACGTGTCTTGGGACATAAATCCCCTCCCAGTATAAAACGGATTGTCTCAACGTCTACATAAGCAAATGTACATATTTCAACAAAGGTAGACGAATCGACTTTACGAGAGGTGAAGCGACGATGGATAACACCAATCTTACAGAATGAGGACATCCATCGTCGTCCAGCGGCATCGCTACGGGAGCATGAGAGCGGCCGCACCAAAGCGCACCATGTAAAACACGTTAAGCACAACGTATGAGCTCATGAGTAACATCGCCGGGTTCTTCCAGCGCACAACAAGGCCATTCGCGCACAACGCCATCAACAGCAGCGGCAAAACGGGAAGGAAGTACCTGCCTTGCACACCGCGAATGACCAGTTCAGTATCGAACGTATGCCCAATACACATCGAGAGCATAATTCCGCCAACGCATAAGCAGAATAATACCGCGCATGCGCCACGGAACAAGCCACGGCCACGCATGGTATCCGGCTTATCAGATTGCATGCACAGCACGCCGATTACGGCATATGCGAGCATGAGAAGTGCAGGCGCTTCCAGATTCTCTTGAAGCCAACCTAGGCTACCGCCAAGCATCGTAAATACGTAATAGGCACTATAGGTATCGAGAGTGCGCAAGAACAGCTTTAATGTCATGGCCGGTTGAGAAAGCAGCAAGCCGATGCTGTAAAAATGCCCAACTTCATCGCCGCGCATCTGCACCGTCGAAGCCGAGGAGGCTAGCTCCGAAACAGAGAGGAGGCGAAACGCCATAAGCGAACACGCCGCGACAGCGAAAACCCCTCCCTTGAAGATAAACGCCGACTTTCGAGAGGAGAAGCGAAGCGTAGGGATAAAAAGGACAAGCAAAATACCAACGGAATAGACGATCTTGCACGGCGCCACCGCGGCGGCCAATACAGCAATCGGCACCAAGTCGCGGCCCCGCAAGCGACCCTTACCGTACACCGCCCGCAAGATGCAGGCAATTAGCACCATGGAAAGCCCAATGATGCCCGAATCATATGAATACGAGGCCGCCAAATGCAGGGTCATGGGCAACAGGGAAGTTACCACGATTGCATTTTTAAATACAGGGGTAATCTTATAGGCACCAAGCGCACACGCAACGAAAACGATGATCGACCCGAAACGACCAAGGTAAAAGAGGGCAACTGGCCCAAGATTAAGCGCGCGTGCCAGCACGACGCCGGCCACCGATCCCACCTTTGCGACTGCATTCTCTGAACCAAGATTAAAGTCGTATGCCCCGATTTCTACAGCACCATCCGGATAATCAACGGTGCCGCTCAGCAGTTCCTGCGCTGCACGATAGACGCCACGGTCGATCTCGTACAGCTTATCTTTCTCAATTGCACTCCGTGTCATATGGTCGCACAGCTCTTTGTCCGCAGCACGCATGGGCATGGGATTGGAATCCAAGCCGTTTCCTTCACCGAGCACCACGTTGGACAACCAGTAGCTAGCATAAAAATGATGCAGTTCATCTGGAGCAGAAAGGGGCGGAAATGCAATGGCGAACACAATGCAAAACGATGTAAGAGCCGATCCAAAAGCAATAGCCTGACGCTTTTCGCCATCCAAGTAGCCCGCAACCGTACAAAACACGACGACCGAAGCCGTAAGTGAAGCCAGCGCTGCTACCAACAGAAAAACTGTGGAGGCACACTCCTTAAACCAGAACCAAGACGCCAAAAACAAGCAAGCGCATACCGCTAGCGAAACGATACATGCAACGCGTTTCTCCTTTAGATACCGTCCAATGGACGTTATTTCGACATCAGTCACGTCAATCCCCATGTAATTACGTCTTACAATATTTAACAGTTACCCAACCCATCATAGTCTAAGGAATCAACCGAAGCCTCGTTCACACACGAATCAGCAGCGATCAAGCCACATAGTCTTAATGAGCTGACGCGCCGTAGCACCCCAAGGGCGCGATTCATCGACCCGATTCCTGCAACGATTGCCCATACGCGATAAGTCGAACCTCCACCGCAAAACGCCGCAAATGATTGAAAAACGCGCAGCATCGGCCCCGAATCACAAAGCCTTGTTAATCGTCCGGCATGGGCTCTCGCGCATCGCCAAAGCCCTTCACACAAGATGACAAACCGCACACGGCTGCCTTAAGCAACAACGTTGAGAAATAACGATCACATGTCTGAACGATCATATCAAAAACGCATTTCCGAACATCAGGTACACGGAACCACAATTTAGGGGAACAAGCGCGACTTGTTTATTGCCCGCAAACCTCAAGCCCCATAACTTATAGCTATAGAAACGCGCGTTGATAACAACGCAGTCGGATGGATTGCCTATCAAATATTCAAGCAGCTTCCATCGACTGCGCCGAGTACGCGATGACGAGCAACCGCCCGGAATCCAAGAGGGCAAGTTAACGAGACCCCTAAACGACTGAGGTCAGCCATATATACCAGCCACTCAGTCCTTGGCGTGCAGCGAAGCCAAGCGATTGAACAGGATAATCGCACAAAATGCCAGCAGACCCGCGCTCGGGAGCGAGTCAGAGGGGACGAGCCCTCCACGCCCCCATCAGACAATACAATTGCAGCCGCTTGAACAGCGCATACGGGGGCCTGTCGCCCACGTCACGCATAGTCGGCGAAACAGCCTATGGGACGCAAACCAGGTCACAGCGAAATCCACACTTGAAGCCGCAATAGGATTCATGGGGCCGACCGGACCCTCGACGTATCTGAGCGACATTCTCCGCAAGTCGCCACCCCATCGTTGTCACAGGACGGCTCAACAAGACAACGCGCTTGTCAAATTCGACGTCGCAACACGGTCGGCCTTAAATAGAAGGTCTAAGCTGAGCTCACATATCTAGAGACAATTCTCATAGGAGAAATCTTTACCTGATAGGCCCCATCTTCCAAAAGATAAGACGCAATTCAATTCCCCAGACAATCCAATTGTGAATAGCATATTGAGTAATAGCGCTTAATCTACATCTCTGAGCGCGATTTCCTGTATCAGAGACGTAAGCCTATCTCGCAGCCTTGCGTATTTAACAGTCGTCGAGAAATCACGGACTACAAGAACCGCAACGACATACAAAAAGACGAAGTTTGATGCAGCCTGAATTCCCAGTGCTTGAGAAACCACAGCAGCAATTTGCGGAAAGATAGCCAAAACAACAAAACTCAGCGAAAAGAGCAACCAAAAAACGGCGTCCATCGCCTGAATCTGAGATTGGCGAATCTTTCTCACGATAAAGAACAAAACGAGCAGGGCGCTTGCTACGAGAACGAATCGGAGCGAAGGCGTCATATCTACCCCCTAAACCATTGAGCAAACAGAATAGATGTGCATGCACGGACCATATAAGCAACGGATTTAGAAAGGCTCAGATAACTCTCGCCCGCCACTCGTTCCCTCATGGAAACCTGTACCTCAGATACGGATGCGCCCCTTCTCATAAGATACGCAATGGTCTCTGGCTCTGGACTAAGAGAACAATCTGAAGCAAACTTCTCAATCATCTGGTGATTGAACATACGAAGCCCACTCGTAGGATCGGAAATGACTTGTCCAGTCGTCATACGAATAATCGAAGAGATCAATCTAGAACCGATCATTCGAGCGGAGTAGTCTTTTTTTTCTGAAACGAATCGCGAACCGATCACAATATCGGCTCCGCTGGCGCGCATTACCTGCGCCATCACTGAAAGAAATTCCGGGCGATGCTGTCCATCCGCATCAAATTGAACGGCGCATGAATAACCATGCCGCAGCGCATATTTCATACCAGTCTGAAAGCCGGCGGTAAGACCAACATTGGTAGGCATATCGATAAAAGGATACCGATTCTCCAAACAGATATCACGCGTTCCATCAGTTGATCCATCGTTTATGATGATGAAATCAATTGAAGGAGCCTTCTGTTTGAGCTCTTCAATTGTCGACCTAAGGCTTTCCTCCTCATTGTAGGCGGGCACAATCGCCAAGATCCGTTCCGTCATACCAATCCAAACATGCATTCCAACAGTTCAATAAGTATACGCGATGCGTGCGTGCACGTTCACCGTAAGCTCGATTCGAAACAGCTCTACCAACTCATCGTTTGCCCCGACCGAGAAAGCATACAGCGATACATGAAAATGAGCTGCCCAAAAAGATGCATACGATACGCACACAGAGCAATATATGCCTTAAGGAACAGGCCTTTTTTCTTGAAACAATAGCTCATTCCAAGGTAATCACTTGCCTGCCACTCTGAAAAATTGGAATCAAGAAAACCCTTAGCCTCTGCTGCGAATCTTCGATGATCTTCTGCTGACCCCTCAATCCTAAATTGCATTGACACGCCAAGGTGCACAAAAGCAATCACAGACAGAACCTCAAGATAGCTCGAGGGGACACCCATGCTTTCATAGATACCGCGCACTTGCTGAAGAGAATTCATTCCAGCAAGAACCTGATTATAAGTAACGCTGTTGATAAGCGAACCCGATCGAACGTAGTAATTCACGAGGGGCTCGGGCACAAAGGAAACTCGCCCCCGCACCCTAAGACCCGCAAGGAGAAGAAGAATCAAGTCATCAAACATAACAGGCTCGTCATCAATCTGTGGAATTGACTTGAGAACTTGGGCACGAAAAAGCTTGTTCCAAGGAGCTGGATTGACGGAAATCATCTCCTCAGGATGCTCGGGAACTAAAAAAGGCGTACGCTCGGAACAGAACTCCTCACTAAGGATCTCATCAGTTCCTGAACGCTTACGATAAAAGCCACAAATAGTGATATCCGAATCGGTTTGAATGGCCTTCTCGTACAGGGCAAGCAAATAACGGGCATCGACAGTATCATCTCCATCTACAAACGCGATGTAGTCACCTTTTGCAGCAGAAATACCATCAAGCCGAGCCGCCCACGGACCTTCGTTATCTTTGGAAATTAAGTTGACCAAGCTGGACCTAAGAGCAAACTCCGCCAAAACACCAGCGGTGTTGTCGGTAGAGCCATCATCGATGCAGATAATCTCCTGGGGGAGAAGTTCTTGTGAAAGGAGAGAATCCAAGCAAGCGCCAATATATTCCTCACAGTTATAGCAAGGGACAACAACACTAATCGGTGCTGATTCCTTTAGCGTGTCTTTCGTCGTGCACTCATTCTGTTCGGGCAAATTCATGCTATTCCCCCTTCTTTTCGCCCATCACATTTGGGTGTAGATTACTGAATCACGAACAACGCTTAAAACATTCTAATAGAGTTAAAATATCCGTATTTCACTCTAGACCCGCTTGGAAATTACATGAACACCGAGACTCAAAAGTCACTCAAATCGAATATGATCTGGAACTCAATCGGGTCCCTAACGTACTTTGGATGCCAATGGCTCATCACTATCCTAGTTGTCCGCTTATCATCAGGATATGAGACTGCGGGTACGCTAGCGTTTGCAATGTCCATAGCCAATATCTTTACTCCACTCGCCCTCTATCGAATGAGAACATACCAAGTCTCAGACCTCGAAAATATCAACTCGACTGCCGATTACATGGGCTTCAGAATCATAACGTGCGCAATCGCCATCATCGCTTGCGGGATATACTCCGCATTCACCTGCCCTGCAAGCGCGCTTCCCAGCATCCTTCTGTATCTCGTGTTCAAGACACTTGAACAGCTCATTGATGTTATTGCCGGTCTCGAACAGAAGGCCATGAGACTCGACCTCGCTGGAAAATCGTTCATCATTCGTGGTGTTCTAACGCTCATCTCGTTTTGTGTGACGCTCTCAGCAACGGGAAGTCTCCCGCTCTCAATAACCTCAATGTCCGTAGTCACCATCGCCATCGGAATGACCTACGATATACCAAATGGAGCACGGTACGACTCGATTGTCCCGAGTTTCCGTTGGTCGAGAATTGAACCGCTCTTAAAATCCTGCTTTTCTGTAACAATCGCGGCAGTAGCAGCTGGAGCAGTCATGACGATCCCCAAGCAGTACCTCGGCATGTCACTCGGCGAAGAGATGCTCGGCATCTACTCGTCACTCGCGTCGCCCGTTGCGATTGTGCAGATAGGCGGAACGTATATCTACGCCCCATTGATAGGAATGTTCGCTGAACGATACATGGATCGCGATAAATCAGGATTCGTTAAAATTCTAACGCGGGCGACGTTCGCCATGGTGGGGATCGGACTTATAGCCTGCATTGCGTTCTTCCTTGTTGGAAAACCCGTACTCAAGCTACTATTTGGCGAAGGCATTCTCGCGTATTCTGGGCTCGTGCCACCAATGATCGCCACCTCAATGATTACCGGCTACTACCTCTTTCTGAGTGACCTGCTCCTCACTATGCGGGAATTTATGGGGAGTACGCTTGGCGGTATTCTCGCCTTAATCGCTTCAGTTATCCTTGCCCTCCCGCTCATTAACTCAACAGCGATGAACGGAGTCAGCCTCACTGGATCAATCGCATATGGAATAGGAATCGTGGTCAGCCTCATATTTGTCCAGAAGCAGCTTTTGCTCCGCTGCAGAACGAATTGATAAGCTGCTATCGAGCCTTCTGAGCAAAGTTAAGGAGGCATTGAATCATCTCAAGCACGCGCCGACTGGCTGAAGGGTGAATCCGGCTCAAGTGTATAGAGCAGCCCATCGGCGCCGCGATGCTCAATCATATTTGCAAAGGAAGAAACCCCCATTTCCAACCGGAGATTCTCATATATGGTTGTATCGAGCACGTCGTACAGCGGAGCCAACCCCACCAGTTCCCAATCCTCATCGTATAAAAACGACCATTTTTTGAGATGGTTGTCCGCATTGCGGTAGTGTCGAAAAAGTTGGTGTAACCCGTCGTTCGGGAACGGGCCGCCGCCAGAATCCATCTGCATCATAGCATCATGCCGCCCTCCTCCCCGTGCCGGCGAGCTCCATCGCCGTCTCGACGATCATGAGGCCCCTCCTGCGCGACGCCTCGCTCTCGACGGGCTCGGGCCCCGCGGGCTCGGCCAGCCTGAGCATGGACTCGGGCGAGATGTAGCGCCTGCTCGACCAGTCCTCGTCCTGCTCGGCGCACACTGTTGATGTGCAATAAGAACTGGTCCGAATGAGCGCCGGGATTTGAGCACCGTGCGCATTAAGAATTGAGCATTTTGATCATGAGGGCCGCACCCCAAGAACCAGGGGCGCGGCCCTCGCCGTATTGTTTTCCGGGCGAAGGCTTTGGACGGACCCGCCCGGAAAGGATGGAGGAGATGACCGTGCCCCTGGATGAAATCAGTGATATACGTGAGATGGACGCCGTGGGCGTCCCGCGGGCGGAGATCGCGAGGAGGCTGAGCCTGAGCCGCAACACCGTCGCCAAGTACGCCGATATGGCCGACATGTCGCCCGCGGCGCCGGAGCCGAGGTCGAGGGCGCGCCGCGCGCTCGGACCCGACGACGCCGCATGGATCGATGCCGTCCTCGAGGCCGATTCGGGCGCACCTCGCAAGCAGCGCCATACCGCGAAGCGCATCTATGACCGGCTGGTCGCGGAGAGGGGCTACAAGGGCTCCTACTCCACAGCGCGACGCTACGTGCGCGAGTGGCGAAACTCTCACCGCCAAGGCACCGAAGAGGGCTATCTCGAGCTCGAGTGGGCACCGGGGACCGCGCAGGTCGACTACGGCAACTTCGAGGCCGTGGTGGCCGGAGAGCGCCTAGCGCTCAAGCTGCTCGTCGTCTCGCTGCCCCACTCCAACGCCCGCTACGCCCGGGCCTGCATGTCCCAGCGCTCGGAGTGCATGTGCGAGGGTCTCTCGCGGATCTTCGGGCAGGTCGGGCGCGCGCCGGCGGCGCTCGTTCTCGACAACGCCACCGAGGCGGGCAGGATGTCGCGCGGGGAGGTGACGGAGTCCCGCCTGTTCTCCCTGTTCCGTGCCCACTACCGCTGCGCGAGCCGCTACTGCAACCCGTACTCCGGCAACGAGAAGGGCTCCGTGGAGAACGCCGTCGGCTTCATCCGGAGAAACCTGCTCGTCCCCGTGCCGTCGGTCGGGTCCCTCGAGGAGCTGAACGGGCTGCTGGCGGCCGGGTGCGAGCGGCTGAACGCCGCCTCGCGGTGCCGCGACGGGCGCCCGGTTATAGAGGCTCTCGCCGAGGACCTCGCGGCGATGGCCGCGCTTCCGGCGGACCCCTTCGACGCCGTCAGGTGGGTGCGGGCGCGCGCCGACAAGCGAGGCTACGTGACGGTCGACGGCCGTGAATCACCCCCGTTTCCGTTGACACTCGTACTTCCGTTTCGGCATGATGTGCCAAACGGGGAACGGAGGGAGAGATGGGACACCCGTCACCCAAGTACACCGCCGAGTTCAAGCAGCGGGCGGTGGAGCTCTACCGCGAGCGCGGCCGCACGTACGCCGAGCTCGCCCGCGAGCTCGGCTGCGACGCCGGCAGCATATCGGACTGGGTCAGGAGGGCCGACGCCTCGGGAGCCGCCCCCGACCAGAACCCCTTCCAGATGGCCGAGGAGCTGCGCAGGCTGAGGCGCGAGAACGACCGTCTCAGGACCGAGAACGAGATACTTCTAAAAGCCAGCGCCTTCTTCGCCAGCCGTCAGCTGTAGGCGCGGCCGCGAAGAGGGCTAAGTTCGCGTTCATATCGGCCAACGAGGGCTCCTGGAGGGTTTCGGACATGTGCTCGGCGCTCGGGGTCACCCGACAGGGCTACTACGCGTGGAGGCGCAGGCCGCCCAGAGCGCGACGAGCGCGACCTCGAGCTCACGCGGCTGATCTCGGAGGTCTACGAGGCGAGCCGCCGCATCTACGGCGCCCCGAAGGTGCACATGGAGCTGCTGCGCCGCGGGGTGCGCACGTCGCGCAAGCGCGTGGCGCGCCTCATGCGCGACAACGGGTGGGAGGGCACCACCCGCGGCTGCGCGAGACGCCCCAAGGGGGCGCCGAGGGCGCCCGCGCCGCAGGCCAACGCGGCGCCGGACCTGGTGGGGCGCGACTTCAGCGCATCGGGCCCCGACGAGGCGTGGTTCGCCGACATCACCTACGTGCGCACCCGCCGCGGGTGGCTCTACCTGGCGCTCGTGATGGACATATGGTCCAGGAGGATCGTCGGGTGGTCGATGTCCGACCGCATGGGCGCCGCGCTGGCCGACGACGCGCTCAGGATGGCGATCGCCCGCAGGAGGCCGCCTGCGGGCTGCATACACCACTCGGACCACGGGTCGCAGTACGTGTCGCTCCGGCTCGGCCGCACCATGCGCGACAACGGCATCAGGCCCTCGACGGGGGCGATCTCGTCGCCGTGGGACAACGCCGCGATGGAGTCGCTGATGGGCCTCGTGAAGGCGGAGTGCGTGCACGCGCGCACCTTCGAGAGCCGCGAGCAGGCGGCGCTGGAGATATTCGAGTACATCGAGTGCTTCTACAACCGGGTGCGGACGCACTCCGCGCTCGGCTACCTCAGCCCCGAGGAGTTCGAGGCGAGGAACCGGAAAGGCGCCGCCGTCGCGGCGTGAGGAAGTGTAAATGGAATCGGGGAGATTCAGATTCAGATTCAGAGTCACTCTCAGTTTCTGCTCTTTCGTATACACCCGTGGCCTCCAAACGAAGCTCCGTCCGGGACAGGTTTTCGTCAGCATCCCCTTCCGCTCAAAAGCTATTCACTAAGCACACTCGGCGGCGCCCTCGTGGCACTCGACCCCGGCAGACGCCTCCGTCTCCGTCTCCAAAAGACCCCTCTATCTGGATTTCATCCTGCTGTCAAAGTGCGAAAGAGATGTACGTTTCCGCCGACATGCACGAATCGTTGCCCGCCGCTACAGAAAGGCCAACGACGCAACATAATGATTCGGGGCGGCACCATCAACAGCTCATCCCCAATAACAACTATCCAGTGTTATTCTTGCCATGACCATAGGTTCAATGTTTAGATGACAGATCATCTACCCAAGTAACAAGATGCTGCAACGCCGAGCACCACAACCAATAGCATAGCGTCTATACCCATAAGCAAGCATAACCCCTCATGTTTTATGACGTCTTGCTTGCCAACTATAACGGCAACGAACCAGAGCAGTAGCGCTATCGCATTCACAAAGAGAAGCCCCATAAACGCAATAAGCAAAAATCCGAGAGCAGGATTATTCTGAACGGGGATCAGTTCAAAAGAATCACCAATTATTCCAATCCCGCCGCTAAAAACAAAAGCAACAGCGCTAAACACTCCAAGAACGCCGATGTGATCAACAGTCGCCTTGTCTTTTATTGCCTCCAACGAAGACGTCATATCCTCAAGAACCCTATTTGCATTCACATCCATCTGTGTTGTTACATCGTGAAGGTCCTTCTCTGCCTTCTCAATAACAGACTGAATTTTAAGGTCTGAATCGATCATTGCTTGGAACGGCATGATATATGCGGATATTTTTGCTTGAAAACGCCGAATTTCGTCAATTGCCATGCCAATCTCTTCAGGCGGGTCAAGTTTGCCGAAAAAATAGTCCGTTGCCAGCAACACGATTCCTATGTTATTAGCAAGCCTAGACAGTCGGTCAACCCCAGCGGCAAGCTGATTATCATCATCCCACTCGACAAACATCAAGTTATTTAATAACTGAATATGATCGTTCTCAAGAACACCAAGAGCGGACGGTGTGCTGCACTGTTTCAACATAGAGTTCGCTTTTGCAAGTTTTTCAGACCTAGTTAATCCCTCGCAGTCAGACCTGGACATGTCACTGAAAAGCAGGAAAAGGGCTTGATAATCGCGTGTCAATTCACGTTCACAATAAGGCACAATACACTCCTTATAAGACGAGCAGAACATGGTTATTAGTTGTCTATCAGCCTCTATCTCGATAATTCGTAAATTATAACAACCAACCAAAGAGCATTTAGATTTCACGTGTTTGGGCAACAGCTTTCGAGCGGAACGAACATTAGGATTCGATAAACTCACCCATCTGTCTTGCACAGCGTTTTCGAGCTCCCAGCCTCCTGCATGATTGCGCTGCGCGCTCAATAGGATCCTGGAGCTGGACAATTTTCCCGTGGATCCGCTCGAATAGAGCCCCTTGGTCATCGGCAATCTTCAGTGACGGTGCCAAGGGGGTTTCCTCCATATCCACCGTCTTCGCGGACCAAGCGAGACATGTCGCGCTGGCTATTGCACTTGCTTGAATGATGTTAGAAATTAAGCCGAGCGAAATTTCTGTCCAAAACAATGTCAAGCGATGGCAACAAGTGGTGTCGTTAAAATATTTGCGAACTTTCCGACAGTCCCATAGGCCCGCCATCCGGTACGGTCACTCGTCCAGCAGCATCGCATCCAGGTAGCACCTCGACCCCATTTGCTCTCCGCGACGTACCTGAGCCTCGCGATGACGAGCATGAGAGCCGTTTTGCCGTTGGGGAAGGTGCCGACCACACGCGTGCGCCTGCGAATCTCGCGATTCAGCTGCTCGATGGGGTTGTTGATCCGTATGCGGCGCCAATGTTCGCGCGGGAACCCGATGTAGGCCAGAGTCTCCTTATGGCCGTCCCGCACGACCCTCGAGCCCCCTGGCGCATCCGCTCGAACTCGTCCGCCACCACGAGGGCCTTCGCCTCGGCGGCCTCGCGCGACTCAATGGTGTAGATCGCCTTGAGCACGGCGGCGGCGACCGGGCGCCTCGACTTCGGCACCCTGGTGAGCACGTTGCGGTAAAGTGCACGGTACAGCGCCAGCAGGCGGCGTCGGGGAACACCTCCGCTATCGAGCCGACCATCCCCGCCGCCTTGTCGCCGACGAACATGCGCAC
>OJNP01000631.1_pt1 | contig 22862 bp, 18 predicted proteins | sample 1597921 | NCBI WGS metagenome assembly OJNP01 (sample SAMN01915213, study PRJEB22387) | human gut metagenome | isolation source: stool | host: Homo sapiens | place: USA | reverse complement strand
GCATGACCGAGCAGCAGTGGATCGACGGCATCAAGTCCGCCAGCGACCAGATGCGCGCCAACATCATCGAGTAATTAAGCCCTGCCCAGCGGGGGCGGTTTTTACCGCCTCCGCTTTTTTGGGCTGTACAGTACCATCAAGAAAGGAGCGGTCAATCCCCTATGAGAACGGATAAAAGCCGCAAACGGTTCGTATTCCTCTGTGTGGCACCGGCTACCATCCTGTTTTTCCTCTTTATGATCCTGCCCACCCTCAACGTGTTCCGCATGAGTTTGTATGAGCGAGGTGCCTATTCTCCCAACGAGACCTTTGTGGGGCTCAAAAACTTCCAGCATCTGCTGAAAGATACCCAGTTCATCCGCTCCATGCAGAATATGATCCTGCTCGTGGTGGTGGTCACCATCGTCACCTTTGCGTTTGCACTGGTGTTTGCAGCCATCCTGACCCGCGAAAAGATCAAAGGGCAGAACTTCTTTCGCATCATCTTCTACATCCCCAACATCCTGTCGGTGGTCGTCATCTCCGGCATCTTCTCTGCCATCTATAAGCCGGAAAACGGCATGCTGAACAGCATCATCGGCCTGTTCCGCAACATGAGCGACCCCATCCTGTGGAAGGGCGAAAAACTGGTCATCCCCTCCATCATCATTGCCATGGTGTGGCAGGCCATCGGCTACTACATGGTCATGTACATGGCCTCCATGTCTGCCGTGCCCATCAGCCTGTACGAGAGCGCCAATCTGGACGGTGCCGGGCGGCTGACCCAGTTCTTCCAGATCACCATCCCCCTCATCTGGACGAACATCCGCACCACCCTGACCTTCTTCATTATCTCCACCATTAACATGGCGTTCCTGTTTGTCAAGGCCATGACCAGCGGCGGGCCCAACGGCGCATCGGATGTGGCGCTGAGCTATATGTACAGCCAGAAAGACGCTGGCCTGTATGGTTATAGTATGGCCATCGGCGTGGTCATCTTCCTGTTCTCGTTTGCCCTGTCCGCCTGTGTCAACAAGGTTACCAACCGCGATACGCTGGAATTTTAAGGAGGGAAGAAGATGCAGAATACCACCGAAAAATCTTCCCGCTCTGCGGAAGGTCTGTACAAGTTTTTCATCTATTTTGTGCTGGTTCTGCTGGCCGTTACCATCATCGTGCCGGTGGCATGGGTGTTCATGGCCTCCATCAAGCAGAATGCAGAGTTCTACGGCAACCCCTGGGCACTGCCCGCCGGGTTCTACTGGCAGAACTTCGTCAACGCATGGAACGGCGCGAAAATGGGCGAATATATGCTCAACTCGGTCATCGTCACAGCGCTGGCGCTGGCACTGCTGCTGGTCGTTGCCCTGCCCGCCGCCTACTGCCTGTCCCGTTTCAACTTCAAGGCGCGCCGACTGCTGAACACCCTGTTCATGGCGGGTCTGTTCATCAACGTGAACTACATCGTGGTGCCCATCTTCCTGATGCTGCGGGACGGCGATGTCTGGCTGAAAAGCCATTTCGGCAGCGGCTTTCTGCTGAACAACCTGTTCATTCTGGCCGTGGTCTATGCGGCAACGGCCCTGCCGTTTACAATCTATCTGTTGTCGGGCTATTTCGCCACTCTGCCCCACGACTTTGAGGAGGCGGCCTACATCGACGGTGCGAGCTATTTCTCCACCATGACCCGCATCATCTTCCCCATGGCAAAGCCGTCCATCATCACCATTATCCTGTTCAACTTCCTGTCCTTCTGGAACGAGTATATCATTTCCATGACCCTCATGAGTTCTACCAGCGCACCCCGCACCCTGCCGGTCGGCCTGCTGAACCTGATGCAGGCCCAGCAGAGTGCGGCGCAGTACGGCACCATGTATGCCGGTTTAGTGCTGGTGATGCTGCCCACCCTGATTTTGTACATCTGCGTGCAGCGGCAGCTGACGCAGGGCATGACCGTGGGCGGTCTGAAAGGGTAAGGTGACAAACGATGAAAGCATTCTGGAAAAACAATCCTGCCCTGCGCATCGTGCTGATGATCGTGCTGTTTGTGCTGTCCATTGCACTGGTGGTCGCAGGCTGGAAAATGACCGGGCAGCTGGCTGGTCTTGGCATTATGCTCTTGGGCGTGGCGTTGCTGCTGGCAGTGCTGGCCATCTACAATGCGACCTATCAGGATTGAGGATAAGAGAGAGGTAAAGGAGAATCCCTATGGATGAAACAAGAAAGTCCGGGCGCGTGACAATCCCCACCGACTTGGACGTGGTGCCCGAAACGCTGGAAATTCTGAAAAAGTGGGGTGCAGACGCCATCCGCGACTGCGACGGCACCGATTTTCCGCAGCAGCTGAAGGATGCCGATGCAAAGATCTACTCCACCTATTATACCACCCGCAAGGACAACGCATGGGCCAAGGCGAACCCGGACGAGGTACAGCAGTGCTACATCATGACCGGCTTCTACACCGCCCCCGGCGACACCGTGACCATCCCGCTGATGAAGGGCATCAGCCCGGAGCTGATGCAGGTGAACACCAACGACGACATCACCCGCTGGTGGGAGGTCATGGACCGAACCACCGGCCAGCCCGTGCCGCCGGAAAAGTGGAGCTATGCGGACGGCAGCGTGACCGTGCAGGCCGTGCCGTTCCATGAATATACGGTCAGCTTTCTGGCCTACCTCATCTGGGATCCGGTACACATGTACAATGCCACCACCAACGGATGGACGAACTTTGAGCACCAGATCACCTTTGACGTGCGTCAGCCCAAGACCCACAAGTATTCCATGGAGCGCCTGCGCAAGTTCATTGCAGAGCACCCCTATGTTAACGTCATCCGCTACACCACCTTCTTCCACCAGTTCACCCTGATCTTCGACGAGCTGAAGCGGGAGAAGTTCGTGGACTGGTATGGATACTCTGCTTCGGTCAGCCCTTATATCCTCAACCAGTTTGAGCAGGAAGTGGGCTACAAGTTCCGCCCGGAGTACATCATCGATCAGGGCTACTATAACAACCAGTACCGGGTGCCCAGCAAGGAATTCCGGGATTTTCAGGCCTTCCAGCGCCGCGAGGTGGCAAAGCTTGCCAAGGAGATGGTGGACATCACCCACGCGTGCGGGTGCGAAGCCATGATGTTCCTCGGCGATCACTGGATCGGCACCGAACCTTTCATGCCGGAGTTCAAGACCATCGGACTGGATGCCGTAGTGGGCAGCGTGGGCAACGGCTCCACCCTGCGCCTGATCTCTGACATTGAGGGCGTGAAGTACACCGAGGGCCGTTTCCTGCCGTACTTCTTCCCCGACACCTTCCACGAGGGCGGCGACCCGGTGCGGGAAGCCAAGGAGAACTGGGTTACAGCCCGCCGCGCTATCCTGCGCAAGCCCATCGACCGCATCGGCTATGGCGGCTATCTGAAACTGGCCTTGCAGTTCCCGGAGTTCGTGGACTACGTGGAGAGCGTCTGCAACGAGTTCCGCGAACTGTACGAGAACATCAAGGGTACCACACCCTACTGTGTCAAGCGAGTGGCCGTGCTGAACTGCTGGGGCAAAATGCGGGCTTGGGGCTGTCACATGGTGCATCACGCCCTCTATTACAAGCAGAACTATAGCTATGCCGGTGTCATTGAGATGCTGTCCGGTGCGCCCTTTGATGTGAAGTTTATCAGCTTTGAGGATATCAAGAACGACCCGCATCTGCTGGATTCGTTGGATGTCATTATCAATGTCGGCGATGCCGACACCGCACACACCGGCGGCATCTGGTGGGAAGACCCGGAGATTTCCTCCGCTATCCGCAAGTTCGTCTGGAACGGCGGCGGCTTTATCGGCGTGGGTGAGCCTTCCGGTCACCCGTATCAGGGCCACATTCTCCAGCTTGCCAGCGTGCTGGGCGTGGAGGAAGAAAACGGCTTCACCCTCAACTACGACAAATACAACTGGGAGGAGCACCCCGACCACTTTATCCTGCAGGACGCCGACCAGCCCGTGGACTTTGGCGAGGGTAAAAAGAATATCTACGCCCTCGAGGGCACCGAGGTGCTGGTGCAGCGAAACAAAGAAGTGCAGATGGCGGCACACGACTTCGGAAAGGGTCGTGCCGTGTACATCAGCGGTGTGCCTTACAGTTTTGCCAACAGCCGCACCCTTTACCGCGCTATCCTGTGGAGTGCCCACAGCGAGGAGGAACTGCATACATGGTTCAGCTCCAATTATAATGTAGAAGTTCACGCCTACGTCAAGAACGGCAAGTATTGTGTGGTGAACAACACGTACGAGCCGCAGGACACCACTGTTTACACCACAGACGGCAGCAGCTTTGCTCTGCATCTGGATGCCAACGAGATCAAGTGGTATGAGATCTAAGTTCTCCTTTTCATAAACGAACACAACGGGCAGCTCTGTTACCAGAGCCGCCCGTTGTGTTTGCTGTATCTGCCGATAACTCAACCTGTGTCAATCGAACGCTGCAATGGAGATGGCTGGAAACGCAGAAATCCAGTAATGCGAGCGTAATAGACCTGCAGAAAAAAGAAACTGCCCGTGCGAGTATGCGTAAGATGGTGAAACACTTACTGAAAAAATATAAGTATCCACCGGAAGATTATGATACGGCAATCAGCACGGTCATTAGCCAGTGTGAGATGTGAACTGACAACATGGTAGTATAAATTGTGTGAAATACCGTTGCTTTATGCTTGACAATCGGATTCCTTTTCTGTAAAATAATTTTAGGAAATACTATTATTGAAAATACGAAAGGCTGTTTTATGGGAAAGATGATCTTAGATGACCTCCGCAAGCGTCTGGAACGGCTGGACGAAGATGTGGACCTGATATGATCGACAACGATGATCGCTATCAGGAGTATGTGGAGAGGTGGAGACCATGCGAAAGCTGACATTTGAGGGCTTCTTGAAGCAGTATGTGGCAGAACTTTCCGGGGTGCAGACGGCAAGCGTCCATAAACTTGCAGCTTGTCTAAATGAAAATCCCCGCTTGAAAGAACCGCTGTTCCTCTATGCGCTGACCTTTGATAAAGTAGAACTGCTGCTCCGCTATACCGCAAACAGTGCTGTTGCTGCAGAATATGAGCAGCTTTCCAATCGCTATTCGCTGGCGCAAATGCGACTGCTTCTGGAAAAGCAATCACCAGAATTGCCGGAAGGCTATTTGAAGGTTTGGCGCAGTTATTGTTCGGTGCGGGATGCCGTCCTTGCAGACAATGACACGAAAGAACTGATCCATCGCCGGGTATTGGAACTTCAACAGAAAAAGAAACTGACGAATTATCGTCTTTACACGGACTTGAAACTAAACCCCGGGAACGTAAATGCATGGCTCAAACACAACGATTCCAGCAAAATGAGCCTTGACTGTGCACGGCAGATTTACAAGTATGCAAAAAGCTACCCGTCTGTTCGATAAGAAAAAGGAAGTGAGCCTATGACCGCCGTAATCTACGCCCGCTATTCCAGCGACAACCAGCGCGAAGAATCCATCGAAGGCCAGATTCGGGAATGTACGGCTTATGCGGAAAAGAACGGCATCACGGTCATCAAGCACTACATTGACCGTGCATTCTCTGCCAAAACGGACAATCGCCCGGAGTTCCAGCAGATGATCAAAGACAGCGGCAAGAAGTTGTTTGATGTTGTTCTTGTCTGGAAATTTGACCGCTTTGCCCGGAATCGTTTTGATAGCGCAAATTACAAGATGATCCTGAAAAAGAACGGTGTCCATCTGATTTCCGTCATGGAGCCCATTGCCGAGGGTTCACAGGGCATTCTGGTGGAAACGCTACTGGAAGGTATGGCAGAATACTATTCGGCAGAGCTGTCCGAAAAAGTGATTCGTGGTCAGACCGAGAACGCTTTGAAAGGAAAGTGCACTGGCGGCACAGGTACGATTGGCTATAAAATCGACGAGGACAAGTTTTATCATCTTGACCCGCTGACCGCTCCGCTGGTGTTGGAAGCATTTCAGCGGTATGACAACGGCGATAAGATGGTGGAGATCGTAAACTTTCTCAACGACAAGGGTGTCCGCAATATGCTGGGCGGCAAAATGACCCACAGCAGCGTAAATACCATGCTGAAGAACCGTCGGTACATTGGCGAATTGTCTTTCCGGGACATCGTTGTGCCGGATGCGATTCCGGCTATTGTTCCGAAAGACCTGTTTGACCGGGTGCAGAAGCGTCTGGATAAGAACAAGCGTGCCCCTGCCTGTGGCAAGGCAGACGAGGAATATCTGCTGACCACCAAGCTGTTCTGCGGCAAGTGTGGTGCGCTGATGTTCGGCGAAAGCGGAACCAGTGCTACCGGACGCACCTACTATTATTATAAATGCGCCAACGTCAAGCGGCGCAAGGGCTGCAACAAAAAGACCGTGCAGAAAGAATGGCTGGAAGAGCTGGTCGTCCGGGAAACCATGAAGCTGATTCAGGACGATGCGGTAATCGAAAAAATCGTTCAATTGGTCATGGATGTCCAGAATCAGGAAAACACCACGATTCCGCTGCTGGAAAAGCAACTGCGAGAGGTCAACAAAAAGTTGGACAACCTGATGAAGGCGATCGAGGACGGCTTGTACACCCGGACAACGAAAGAGCGTCTGGAAGCGCTGGAAATCCAGAAAGATGAACTGACTGCAAAAATCGCAGATGAAAAATTGAAGAAGCCCAGCTTCAATGAGGATTTCATCCGGTTCTGGCTGATGAAATTCAGAAAGTTCGATATTTCGCAGAAAAAGCAGCGGAAAGTGCTGATTGAAATTTTTGTAAATGCCATTTTTCTGTACGATGACCGGATGTTGATTACGTTCAACTACAAGGATGGCACCCAAACCGTCCGTTTTGAGGACACTTTGACCGCTGATTCGGCGGAGGAAAAAAGTTCGGATTTGTCCGGCTCTGCTGGACCAGAGCTCTTCAGTCGAGATACTGAAGAGCTTTTTGTTATATCTGGAACTTTTGCAAACAACAGAGCCGCAGTCTTTTGGGAGACTGCGGCTCTGTTTTATACTGCTTTATTTGCCCTCTGCGCGGAGTTTCGCGTCCTTTTCCAGCAAGGGCTTGAGGTATTGGCCGGTAAAGCTGCCCGGCGCCTCGGCCACCTGCTCCGGCGTGCCCTCGGCGACGATGAGGCCGCCGGCACTGCCGCCCTCGGGGCCGAGGTCGATGATGTAGTCGGCGCACTTGATGAGGTCGAGGTTGTGTTCGATGACGATGACGGTGTTGCCTGCATCCACCAGCTTCTGCAGCACCTCGATGAGGCGGTGGACATCAGCCATGTGGAGGCCGGTAGTCGGCTCGTCGAGGATATACACGGTCTTACCCGTGCTGCGGCGGGCCAGCTCGTTGGCCAGCTTGACACGCTGCGCCTCGCCGCCCGAAAGGGTCGTGGCGCTCTGCCCCAGCGTGACATAGCCCAGGCCCACGTCCAGCAGCGTCTGCAGCTTGCGGGCGATCTTCGGCTGGTTGGCGAAGAAGACGACCGCCTCTTCCACGGTCATGTTCAGCACGTCAGAGATGGTCTTTTCCTTATACTTGACTTCCAGCGTTTCGCGGTTGTAGCGTGCGCCCTTGCAGACCTCGCAGGGAACGTAGACATCCGGCAGGAAGTGCATCTCGATTTGGAGGATGCCGTTGCCCTCGCAGGCCTCGCAGCGGCCGCCCCGGACGTTGAAGCTGAACCGTCCCGGGCCGTAACCCCGCATTTTGGCGTCCTGCGTCTGGGAAAAGACCGTGCGGATGTCGTTGAACACGCCGGTATAGGTGGCGGGGTTGGAGCGGGGCGTGCGGCCGATGGGCTGCTGGTCGATGCCGATGACCTTATCCACGAACTCGAGGCCCTCTACCCCATCGCACTTGCCAGCGCGGGAGCGGGCGCCGTTCAGCTCACAGGCGAGGGTCTTATACAAAATCTCGTTGATGAGGCTCGACTTGCCCGAGCCGGAGATGCCCGTCACGCAGACGAACTCGCCCAGCGGGAATTTTACGTCGATGTTGCGCAGATTGTTTTCGCGCGCACCCTTCACCGTGAGGAAATTGCCGTTGCCAGGGCGGCGGGTCTGCGGCACCTCGATGCGCTTGCGGCCCGACAGATAGTCGCCGGTGATGCTGCGCTTGGCCTTGCAGATGTCCTTGACGGAGCCTGCGGCCACGATCTCGCCGCCGTGGACGCCCGCGCCCGGGCCGACGTCCACGATATAATCGGCGCTGCGCATGGTATCCTCGTCGTGCTCGACCACGATGACCGTATTGCCGAGGTCGCGGAGATTTTTCAGCGTTGCGATGAGTTTATCGTTGTCGCGCTGGTGCAGACCGATAGACGGCTCATCCAGTACGTACAACACACCCGACAGCGCGCTTCCGATTTGGGTGGTCAGGCGGATGCGCTGGCTCTCGCCGCCGGACAGGGTGCCTGCCGACCGGGCCAGTGTGAGGTAATCGAGGCCCACGCTCTGCAAAAACTGCAGGCGGTTCTTGATCTCCTTCATGATCTGGCCGCCGATCTGCTTCTGCTTTTCGGTCAGGTTCGGCTCATTGTCGGCGATGAATTTCAACTCGTCCCGAATCGACATTTCGCAGAAATCGCTGATGTTTTTGCCGCCGATGGTCACAGCCAGCACCACCGGTTTCAGACGTTTACCATGGCAGTCGGGACACTCGACGCCCGACATGAAGCTGCCGATCTCCTCCTTCATCCACTCGCTGTTCGTCTCGCGGAAGCGGCGCTCGAGGTTCTCGACGATGCCCTCAAAGGTATTATAATAGACGCCGCTGCCGAACTCATTCGTGCGGTGCATCTCGATTTTTTCTTCGTTGGTGCCGTAGAGCAGGGCGTTGACGGCCTCGGTGCTCATTTCTTTGATGGGCGTATCCAGCGTAAAGCCGTATTTTTTGCCCAGTCCCAGATAATACATCTCGGCTACAGAGCCTTCGGCGTAGTACCAGCCGCTGGCCTTGACAGCCCCCTCCCGAATCGAGAGGTCCCGGTTGGGCAGGATGCGTTCTTCGTCCACCCGCATGAAGGTGCCGAGGCCGGTACACTTCTCGCAGGCACCCAGAGGGTTATTGAAGGAGAAGAGCCGGGGTGACAAATCGCTGATGGAAATGCCGTGCTCAGGGCAGGCGAAATTCTGGCTGAATGTCATACATTCGCCGCCGATGACATCCACCTCAGCCACGCCGTCGGTGAGGGCAAGGGCCGTTTCCAGCGAGTCAGCCAGACGACCGCGGATGCCCTTGCGCATGGCAAGACGGTCAACGACGATCTCCACGGTGTGCTTGATGTTCTTTTCCAGCGCGATCTCCTCGTCGAGGTCGTACATGTTACCGTCGATTTTTACGCGGGCGTAACCGGCGCGGCGAGCAGCATCCAGCTCTTTCTGCTGGGTGCCTTTGCGCTGACGGACGACAGGCGCGAGGACCTGGAACTTCGTCCCCTCTTCCAGCTTGAGCACAGCGTCCACCATCTCATCCACGCTCTGCTGGCTGATGACCCGCCCACACACCGGGCAGTGCGGCACGCCCACGCGGGCGTACAAAAGGCGCAGATAATCGTAAATTTCCGTCACGGTACCCACGGTGGAGCGGGGGTTGTGGCTGGTGGTCTTCTGGTCGATGGAAATGGCCGGAGACAGGCCGGTGATCTCGTCCACATCGGGCTTGTCCATCCGGCCAAGGAACATCCGGGCGTAGCTGGACAGGCTCTCGACATAGCGGCGCTGGCCGTCGGCGTAGATGGTGTCGAAGGCAAGGCTCGACTTGCCCGAGCCGGACAGGCCGGTCATAACGATGAATTTTTCACGCGGGAGGGTCAGATTCACGTTTTTCAGGTTGTGCTCCCGCGCACCCTTGATGACTATTTTATCGTTTGCCAAGGTACTTTCTCCCTCTTCTCTGTGTCTGTGCATGGTTCTGCTTCCGCTCCGTCTCTGCCGAGGAATCCACAGTGGGGTTCTCGCCCCGGCGCAGGCGGTCGATCTGGTCGCGCAGGAAGGCCGCATGCTCAAATTCCAGCAGCTTGGCAGCTTCCTTCATCTCCCGGGTCAGGCGGTCAATGGCGGCTTCGCGCTCGAGCTTGCCCATCCGCCGGGTGTTCATCCTGGCATTCTCAGCCTTGTCGCTGATCTCAATCGAATCCGGGATGGCCTTGACGATGGTCTTCGGGACGATGCCGTGCTCAGCGTTGTAGGCCATCTGGATGGCGCGGCGGCGTTCTGTCTCGGTGATGGCGCGGTCCATGCTGTCCGTTACCTCGTCGGCGTACATGATGACCAGACCTTCCGCGTTGCGGGCGGCGCGGCCGATGGTCTGAATCAGGCTCGTCTCGCTGCGGAGGAAGCCCTCTTTGTCGGCGTCGAGGATGGCCACAAGGCTGACCTCGGGCAAGTCGAGGCCCTCACGCAGCAGGTTGATGCCCACCACCACGTCGATGGTGCCGAGGCGGAGGTCTTTGATGATCTCCATCCGCTCGAAGGTATCCACCTCGTGGTGCATATACTTGACCTTTATCCCCTGTTCGGTAAAGTAATCCGTCAGATCTTCGGCCATTTTCTTGGTCAGCGTCGTGACCAGGACGCGCTCATGCCGCTCGATGCGAGCGTTTATCTCGCCCAGAAGGTCCGTCACCTGCCCCTCTACGGGGCGCACCGAGATGAGCGGATCCAGCAGACCAGTGGGCCGGATGACCTGCTGGGCCACCTGGGTGCTGTTCTTCCGCTCGTACTCGCCGGGGGTGGCCGAGACAAATATCATCTGGTTGAGCTTGGATTCCACTTCCTCGAACTTGAGGGGGCGGTTGTCAAAGGCCGACGGCAGGCGGAAACCGTACTCCACCAGCGTCTTTTTGCGGGCGTAGTCGCCACCGTACATGGCCCGCACCTGCGGCAGGGTGACATGGCTCTCGTCTACGAAGAGCAGGAAGTCGTCCGGGAAATAGTCAAGCAGAGTCGTGGGCATACTGCCCGGCGCACGGCCCGACAGAACGGCAGAATAGTTCTCGATGCCCTTGCAGATACCCACTTCCGTCAGCATCTCAATGTCGTAGTTCGTCCGCTGCTGGATGCGCTGGGCCTCGATGAGCTTACCTTCCGAGGTAAACTGCTTCACCTGCGCGTCGCACTCGGCGCGAATCTTTTCAATGGCGGCAGCCTTTTTGTCGGCGCTGACGATATAGTGGCTGGCCGGGAAGATGGCAACATGCTTGACCACGTTCTGCTTGGCGCCCGTGAGGGGGTTGAACTCGGTGATGCGGTCGATCTCATCGCCGAAGAACTCCACCCGGATGGCCAGCTCGCTCATATAAGCCAGATAGATGTCCACGATGTCGCCGTGGACGCGGAACTTATTGCGGATGAAATTGACATCGTTGCGCTCATATTGCAGCGTCACCAGCTTTTCACACAACTCGTCCCGCTCCATCTGCATCCCGGGCCGCAGGCTGATGACCATGCTGCGATAGTCGATGGGGTCGCCCAGCGAGTAGATGCAGGACACCGACGCGACGATGATGACGTCCCGCCGCTCCGAGAGCGCCGCCGTGGCCGAGTGGCGCAGGCGGTCGATCTCGTCGTTGATAGCGCTGTCCTTTTCGATATAGGTATCGGTGCTGGGGATATAGGCCTCCGGCTGGTAGTAGTCGTAGTAGGAGACGAAATATTCCACGGCGTTGTCCGGGAAAAACGAGCGAAACTCGGTGCAGAGCTGGGCGGCCAGCGTCTTGTTGTGGGCCAGCACCAGCGTCGGGCGATTGCACTGGGCGATGACGTTCGCCATCGTGAAGGTCTTGCCGCTGCCGGTGACGCCCAACAGGGTCTGGCAGCGGTCGCCCCGCTCTACCCCCTCTACCAGCTGTGCGATGGCCTGCGGCTGGTCGCCCGTGGGGGCGTAGGACGACACCAGATGGAATTTTTCCTCTGCCACAAAAAGCCCTCCTTTTCAAAACTACGATTAGTTGTATCTCTTGCAGCCATTATACCACAATTATTTTATAATGTAAATCATTCTCTTCCATATGGGCGTAACATTGCGCCGGTCTCAAAGTCGTAGAAAGGCAGGCGGTTGGATTCCCGCATGGAGAAGTAGTCGTTTTCGGCGAGGATGATGTGGTCGCGCAGGCGTATCTTGACCAGCCCCAGCGCACGGACGATGTTCTCGGTGGCGGCGAGGTCTTCGCGGGAGGGCAGCGGCACACCGTTGGGGTGGTTGTGGCAGAGCACGACGCTTTCCGTCCCGCCCCGGAGCGCCGCCGAGACGACGTCCTTCACCTCGAGACTCACCATCCGGGCGTTCCCCTCCTTGAGCCAGTATACGCTCTTTACCCGGCCGCGGCTGTCCAGTGAAAGGAGCAGGGCTTTCTCCTGTTTTGCCCCGGCGAAACGGGGTTTCAGGTAAGCCACCAGCCGCTCGGTGGTGGTCAATGCACCTTCGGTGCTGGTGCGGCTGTGCTCGTAGTACCGACTCACCTCGGGCAGGAGATGCAGCATCCGGGCGCTGGCCGGGCCGACGCCCGACACACGGCAAAGTTCTTCTTCACTGGCTTCCAGCACGCCGGCAAAGCTGCCGAACCGTTCCAGCAGCGCGTGGGCGATGCCGTTGGTATCCCGGCGGGCGTTGGTGATGTAGAGCAGATATTCCAGTGCCTCGTGGGGTGCGAGGCTTTCCAGCCCGTACTGCTCCACCCGGGCGCGCATCCGCTGCCGGTGACCCTCGTGGCTTATGTTCTGTCCTGCCATAGCTGCGCTCCTTTGTTTGTAGTCGTTTCTTTTATAGTACCCCATTTTCGGCAAAAGACAAGAGCCGACAGAAAATATTCTGCGTTGACTTCACGGGGAGAGTAGATTATTATAAGTACAAACAGCCCTCTCAGTCTCGCTTCGCTCGCCAGCTCTCCCAGAGGGCGAGCCATTGGCAAATCGGGCCACTTTCTACTACCTGCCGAAAGTCCAACTTTGCGCAAAAGGCCGGGCCTTGCTACAGAGGGCAGAAATCATCTTGAATTAAGGAAAAACAGAATGAAACAATACACTGCCACCGCCAACGACGAGGGTGTCCGCCTCTCCCGCTTTGTCCAGAGCGTGACCCGTGACTTCCCTACCAGCCTTTTATACAAGAGCTTCCGCAACAAGCGCATCAAGGTCAACGGCAAAAAGGGTGTACCCGAAGACCGCATCAAGGCCGGCGACCTCATCGAGCTCTACATCAACGACGAATTCTTCCCGCCCGAGGGTGCAAGGCCAACCCGCAAGCCCGCCCCAAAAAAGCAGCAGAACCAGCCCAAGGTGACGGTCATCTACGAGGATGAGAACATTGCCGTCCTCTACAAGCCCACCCACCTGCTCTGCCACAGCGACCGCACCGGCGACGCAAACCTTGTGGACGCCTTCACCCAGTATCTGGCCCAGAAGGGCGAGTACGACCCCCAGGGCGAGAACCGCTTCAAGCCCGGCATCTGCAACCGCCTCGACCGCGGCACTGAGGGCCTCGTCATCGCGGCCAAGAGCTACGCCGCCCTCCGGGACATGAACGAGATCATCCGCACCGACCTGCTCAAGAAGGAATACTACACCATCACGGTGGGCATCCCCCAGAGCGGGCGCTTCACTGCATGGTGGGAGCACGACGAGAAGAACAATAAGGTGAGTATCCACGCCCACCAGTCCCAGAACGAGCGCCGCAAGCAGATCATCACCGATGTGGACGTGCTGCGGACGGCTGGCCCCTTCGCCCTCTGCCGCATCGGCCTCATCACCGGCCGCACTCACCAGATACGCGCCCATCTGGCCTATCTGGGCAAGCCGGTGCTGGGCGACATCAAGTACGGCAACCGCAAGATGAATGAGCGCACCGGCACCAAGACGCAGGCCCTCTGCGCCGTCCGTATCAGCTTCCTCGACATCCCCGAGGAAAATACCCTCCACTACCTCTCCGGCAAGGTCATCAAGCTGAAAGACCCGCAGATTGTAAAGCAGTTCGACACGCTGGATAAAAATAAGCAGGCCCCCGCCGAGGAGAAGTAAGATGGAAAAAGTCGATAGGACCCACTGGGAGCGGGCTGAATTGTTCGAGTTTTTCTCCGCTGTTTCCCACCCTTTTTACAGCGTCACCTTCCGGGTGGATGTAACACACCTTTACCGCTATGTCAAGGAGCGGCATTTGTCGTTTTATTACGCGATGGGGTATCTCGTGACGGACGCCGTGAACAGCGTGAAGAATTTCCGCTACGCCATCCGGGACGGCGAGGTGTGGCTGCTGGATGAGCGCATTCCCAGTCTGACCGACCTGAAACCCGGCAGTGAGCAGTTTCACATCGTCACCCTGCCAAAAGTCGGTGGCATTGCGGAGTTCTGTGCCTCCGCACAGGCGAGAAGCGCTGCCCAGAAGACCCTTCTTGACCAGGACGAAGAGAACGACAACCTCATCTATATCTCTTGCACACCGTGGTTTGATTTGACCGGCTGCACCAACGAGCGGGATTTTGACCGGGACGACAACATCCCCCGCATCACATGGGGCAGATATGGCGAGGAAAATGGCCGCAAGAAATTGGGGATGTCGGTGGAGGTCAATCACCGCTTCATCGACGGTCTCCATCTGGGGAAATTCTACGAGAAACTACAGGCCGACATCGACGCACTATAAGGAGGCATTCTGATGTATCCTGACCGCAAGACCCGCAGGTAAGTCTCTCCCCTCTTTTTGTATTGGAGGTACAGCACTATGCACAAGCCCCGCATCATCTTTTTCGACATCGACGGCACCCTCATCGACATGGAGAAAAAGCGTATTACTGAGCGGACACTGGACGCTCTGCGCCGCTTACAGCAAAACGGCATCCTGCTGGCCATCGCCACCGGGCGTTCTCCGCTCATTGTGCCGAAATTCGACGGCGTGGAGTTCGATATCTTTCTCACCTACAACGGCTCCTACTGCTACGACCGTCGCGGAGATATTTTTGTCAGCCCCATCCCGCCGCAGGATGTGCAGACGCTGATTCAAAACGCCGCAGCGCTTGGCCGTCCGGTGTCGGTTGCAGGACGGACGCAGCTGCTCTCCAACGGGACGGATGACGATTTGACGGCATATTACGCCATCGGCGGACGAGCGCCGGTCATTTCCGATAAGTTTGATGAAGTCTCCCGAGGTGAAGTTTTCCAGTTGCTGATGGGCTGCCGCGAAAGCGACTGGCCCGCCATTCTCAAAGGCACGAGCGGTGCAAAAATCGCTGCCTGGTGGGACAGGGCGGTGGACATCATCCCCATCTCCGGCGGAAAAGGAGCCGGTATCCAGAAAGTTCTGGCCTATTACGGCCTGACGCCCGAGGATGCAATGGCTTTCGGCGACGGCAACAACGATATAGAAATGTTTCAGGCTGTTGGTCACAGCGTTGCCATGGGCAACGCCTCTGCCGATTTGAAAGCCATCGCCAGCGAGGTCTGCCGTCCCTGTGCAGAGGATGGTATTTACCACTACTGCAAAGAAAATGGTTTGATTTAAGAAAACAAAAAGAGGCCGCTGTGTTCAACCTCTCCGTCACGGCTTCGCCGTGCCACCTCCCCTATCGAGGGGAGGCTTTGGCATGGCAGAAAGCCCAATCTCTTCGCCAGAGGCTCCCCTCGGTAGGGGGAGCTGTCGAACGAAGTGAGACTGAGAGGTTGCTTTTACAGCGACCTCTTATTTTTTGCTATTTACTTTTCTTCTCGTTCCGCCTTTTCGGCCTCCTGCTGCCGGCGCAGTTTCTTGATGCGCTTTTTCTCGCTCTCGACGCGGGGCCAGGGCCACGAGAAGCCCTCGTTCTCCTTGCACCAGCGGGTCAGCGGGTAGAACGCAAACGCCAGCCCGAACAGGTACAGCAGGACGTACAGCAGACCCGAAAGCGTTACCAACGCGTCCAGCGCACCAATGAGCGTCATGATGAAGCCAGCTTTCAGGAAAAACAGGCCGTTCTGGCGGCAGTACTCGGGGAAATTTTCGGCCTTGACGGCCTGACGGCCCTGGTCGCCCCAGACCCGTGGATTTTTCATGACCGAATAGCCGTAAAAGACCAGCATCAGGCCACAGGTGAGTTGGAATCCAAAAAACATCTGCGTCGTTCCTCGCTTTATTCTGGTTTGATAGAGTCAGAAGCGTGCTCAGTCGTCGTTGTACTCGCCCAGCAGCGGCTTCATGAAGGGCAGGAAGTCCAGCGTTGCAAAGTAGTCGCGGGGAGTCTCAGCACGGCGGATGAGGCGGTGAGAGCCGTCCTCGCAGAGCAGGACCTCGGCGCTGCGCAGCTTGCCGTTGTAGTTGTAGCCCATGGCAGAGCCGTGCGCACCGGTGTCGTGGATATACACGATGTCGCCGATGTCGATTTTGGGCAGCATACGGTCGATGGCAAACTTGTCGTTGTTCTCGCACAGACCGCCGACCACGTCGTACTTGTGGTCGTGGGGTGCGTCTTCCTTGCCCAGCACGGTGATGTGGTGGTAAGCGCCGTACATGGCGGGGCGCATCAGATTGGCCGCGCAGGCATCCAGACCGATGTATTCCTTATAGATGTGCTTCTCGTGGATGGCAGTAGCCACCAGAGCGCCGTAGGGGCCGGTGGTGAAGCGGCCCATCTCGGTGAAGATGGAGACATCGCCCATGCCGGCGGGGACCAGAATTTCTTCAAACTTCTTGCGAACACCCTCGCCGATGGCCATGATGTCGTTCTCCGTCTGCTCGGGGCGGTACGGGATGCCGACACCGCCGGACAGGTTGATGTAGGCGATATGCACGCCGGTGGCCTTCTGGACGCGGACAGCCAGCTGGAAGAGGATGCCTGCCAGCTCAGGATAATAGGCGTCAGAGATGGTGTTGGAGGCGAGGAAGGCGTGGATGCCAAAGTTTTTGGCACCCTTTGCAGCCAGCTTCTTGTAGCTGTCGATCATCTGCTCCTCGGTCATGCCGTACTTGGCGTCGCCGGGCTTGTCCATGACCTGGAAGCCCTCTTTGCTCTCGCCCAGCTGGAAGGTGCCGCCCGGATTGTAACGGCAGAAGATGTTCTCCGGCACACCGGCCACGCGGTCGAGGAAGTCCACCATCGTGGCGTCGTCGAGGTTGATATAAGCGCCCAGCTCGTAAGCCTTCTTCATGTCCTCCACAGGGGTCTGGTTGGAGGAGAACATGATGTCGCTGCCGCTGAAGCCGCACACTTCGCTGAGCATCAGCTCGGTCAGAGAGGAGCAGTCCACGCCGCAGCCCTCTTCCTTCAGGATCTGGAGGATGACGGGGTTCGGCAGAGCCTTGACCGCAAAATACTCGCGGAAGCCCTTGTTCCAGCTGAATGCCTTGTTGATGCGGCGGGCGTTCTCGCGAATGCCCTTCTCGTCATAGACGTGGAAGGGGGTGGGTACGTCCTGAATGATGTCCTGAGCCATCGACTCAGTCAAAAACGGTTTCTTTTCCATGATTGTACATCCCTCTCATATATTTTTACACAGCAAAGGTGCCGTGCAGCCAGCGGTTTTACAGCTTGAGGTTCTCGCGGGTGGGGGTAAAGGTAGGCACCATTTTGGCCAACTGCTCCACCACGCTGTCGTCGTTGTGCTCGGCGGCGACGGCCAGCTCCTGGAGCTGCTGGTAGAACTCGCCCAGGTCGATGTTCCGGGGCGGAGCCACGAAGATCTTATTGTGGACGGTGCGGCGCATCTTGTCCTGCTCCTCGTCCATCATCAGCTCTTCGTAGAGTTTTTCGCCGGGGCGCAGACCCACGATCTTAATATCCATGTTCACGCCCGGCTCATAGCCGTAGAAGCGGATGAGCTGTTTTGCAAGGTCCATGATCTTGACCGGCTCGCCCATGTCCAGCACATAGATGCTGCCGCTCTCGGCCAGCGCACCGGCCTGCAGCACCAGCTGTGCCGCCTCCGGGATGGTCATAAAGTAGCGCTCGATGTTGGCATCGGTAAGGGTGACGGGGCCGCCCTTTTTGATCTGCGCCTCAAACAGCGGAATGACACTGCCGTGGCTGCCCAGCACATTGCCGAAGCGGACGGCGACGCACTTCATGTCGGTGTTGCCTGCGAAGGTCTGGATGAGCATCTCACACAAGCGCTTGGTGCAGCCCATGACGCTGGTGGGGTTGACGGCCTTATCGGTGGAGAGCTGCACCAACCGCTCCACGCCGTGTTCGCTGGCACTGGTGAGCAGATTCTTGGTGCCAAAGACATTGTTCTTGACGGCCTCGGCGGGGCTGATTTCCATCAGCGGGACATGCTTGTGGGCGGCAGCATGGAACACCACCGTCGGGTGGTACGTCTCAAATACCTCGTCCAGACGGGCCTTGTCCCGGATGGAGCCGACCAGCACCGTGACCGGCACATCACGGCCATACTTCTGCTGCAATTCCATCAGCAGTTCATAGGCACAATTCTCATAAATATCGAAGATAAGCAGTTTTGCAGGCTTGAAGCGCATGACCTGACGGCAGAGCTCGCTGCCGATGCTGCCACCGCCGCCCGTCACCAGAACGGTCTTGCCGGTGAGGTAGCCGGAAATTTTCTCCGTGTCCAGTGTGACTTCCTCACGGGAGAGGAAATCGGCGGTGTTCAGCTCACGGAACGCACCCTGCTGAGGTGTGCCTGCACCCACCAGCTGGGGGTCGCTGAGCATCTGCACGGCGCAGTGGGTAGAGACGCAGAGGTCGATGACGTGGTTCAGGCGGTTTCCCTTCAGGGTCGGGATCGCCACGATGATGGTGTGGATGTTATAGCGGGTACACAGGTCAGGAATTTCTTCCAGCGTGCCACGCACCGGGACACCATGGATGGTCTGGCCCAGCTTGTTGGGGTCATCGTCCACGGCTACGATGACATGGCCGTAACTGGTGTTGGTCTTGCAGACATTGATGGCCCACGCACCGGCCTCGCCCGCACCCACGATCATGACGGGGCGGTTGGGGTCCTTGCTGGTGTTGCCGCGCAGACGCTCGCCCAGCGGGTGGTTCAGGAAGAGCCGCCATGCCAGACGGCTCCCGCCGATGAACAGGAAAATGAGCACCGCCGCCATGGCGTTGGCCGAGTTGAAGAGCACACCGTGGATGAAGCAGCGGTTGACCAGATAGACGACGCCCGTCGGGACGGCGATCATCCCGGCCAGACGGATGAGGTCACGCTCCCCGGCGTACTTCCAAAGGATGGTGTAGAGCCGCCCGGCCAGAAAGCTGAGCAGGTAGACCGCCACGATCCAGGGCAGATTCGCGTAGAGCAGGGCGCGGTTGTGGGGCCACCAGGAGGCCTCGACAGCGCCGTCTGCGCGCAGCAGCAGGGCGAAATAAAAGCTGAAGGCTACGATGGCTCCGTCCAGCGCCACCAGCAGAGCCCGGCGGGCCAGTACCTGCAGCAGATTTGTTTTCTTTTCCTTCACAGCATATCCTCTTTTGCATCGGGGGCCGGCATCCGAAGATGCCAGCTGCCGTTTTTCATTTCAAGGGCCTATCACCCCATAATATCTTTAGTATTATACTCGATTCTCTTCCCCGTGTCCAGCTATTTCACTTTTTGGACATTTTTCTTATGCCGCCTCTCCCCTGCCGCCACGGCCCGCAGCTCTTCGCCGAGGCCCAGCGGCCACGCCGCCGCAAAGCAGACCGCTGCCATCCCCGCGCCGCCCAGCGCTACCGCCGCCAGCTGCAAGGGGACTCCGCCGGTAAGCCAATCTGCTAAAAGATGCCGCAGGGCCAGCCCGGCCCCGGCGCTGACGGCTCCCGCAAAGCCCGGTGCGCCCAGCCACCGCCAGAGTTGCAGCCGCAGGCCGCAGCTGGACAGCAGCCGCCCCGTGTTGGCGGTGCAGGTGTAGAAGCTGGACAGCAAGATCACAAAAAGAAAGCCCTTCATCCCGAAGCGGGGCAGCAGGAGCAGCACGCCCACAATGCGGAGGCAGGAGTCCCACATGCTGTAGCGGAAAACGGCTTTCTGTTCTCCTACCCCCTTCATGGCACCGTCCACCATGCTCTCGAGATACATCAGCGGCATGGCCGGGCCGAGGATGATAAGGTAGCTGCCCGCCTCGGCACTGCCGTAGAGGGCTTCGGCCAGCGGCTGACCCCACACCCAGAACGCCGCTCCTGCCAGCGCCGAGAAATAGCCGGTGAGCCGGAGCATCCTGTCGATGAGAGCCGCCAGCCGCCCGCTCTGGCCCCGGAGGTGGGCCTGGGTGATCTCGGGCATCAGCAAGACGGAAAGGCTCCCCAGCAGTCCGAAGGGAAAGGTCAGCAGAGGCAGGGCCATCCCCTTGAGGTTGCCGTACTGGGCCACGGCTTCGGCACGCCCGCCGGAAAACTGCAGATAGACTGCCAGGCAGGCCGGCACCAGCATATTCTCCGCGGTGTGGAGAGCGCTGGCGAGACAACGTCCTCCCTCCACCGGCCAGAGAATATCCCAGAGGCGCTTTCCCGGCTCCTGCGGGCGGCAGGCAGGCCGCGCACCGAAGCAGCGGCGGGCCTCTTTACGGTAAAAAAGTGCCATCAGCCCAGTGCTGACGGCCTCGCTGACCGCCGTTGCGCCCAGCACTGCCGTGCAGCGCCCGCCCACGTCCCAGCCGAGGGCGTCGGCCCGCTCCAGCGCAGCCCATACGACGCCGATGCGGACGGTCTGCTCGGCCAGCTGGCTCAGGACGTTTGGCTCCACCTTCCGCCGGGCGATGAAAAAGCCCCGCAGTACCGACGACACCGCCATCCATGGCAGGCCCAGCGACGAGACACGCAGCGCCCCCGCTGCCCGGACATCGCCCAGCCACCATTTTGCGGCGAGGCCCGCCAGCCCGAACTGCGCCGCCAGCGCCAGCACGCCCAGCCCGGCCCCCGCCAGCAGGAGACAGTGAAGCATCCCCCGGGCCTCCGCCGGGCTGCGGGCCAGCTCTTCAGCCATCAGGCGGGTGGCCGCCACCGAGACGCCCGCCGTCGCCAGCGTGACGAAGAGCGAATAGACCGCCAGCACCAGCTGGTACAGCCCCATCCCCTCGCCGCCCAGAGCGTTCGCCAGCCAGATGCGCAGCCCCATGCCCGCCAGGCGGAGCAGGACGTCCGCCCCGGTCATCAGGGCTGCGTTTTTCAGATAGCTCTGCCGCACAGCGCACCCCTCCCTTTCCCCAGTGTATCTTTTTATAAATATGTAAACTGCTCTGGGAAATATGAGCGGGGCCGTGGGTTGTTTCTTTCCCAGTTTTATGATATGATATATATTGTATCTGGCGGGAATGTTCCGCCAGACCGGATCTAAGAATGCAAGGAGGAAGCGCACCCCGGTACCACGGCCGTGCGCAACGAGACAATGAGCGAAGAATGTACCCATGACTGCTCCAACTGCGGGGCAGCGTGTTCTTCCCGCAATGCTGCGCCCCAGCATGACGCACCCAACCCCAATAGCAGCGTCAAGAAGGTCATCGGCGTCGTATCCGGCAAGGGCGGCGTCGGCAAGAGCATGACCAGCGCCCTGCTGGCCTGTGCAATGGCACGCCGCGGCTACCACTGCGGCATCCTCGACGCCGACATCACCGGCCCGTCCATCCCCAAGCTGTTCGGCATCCATGGCCGTGCCATGGCCGATGAAAAGGGCTGCTGGCCTATCCAGAGCCGGATGGGCATTGATGTGATGAGCATCAACCTGCTGGTCGAGAACGAGGAGGACCCCGTTGTGTGGCGCGGCCCCGTGATCGCCGGTGCGGTCAAGCAGTTCTGGACCGATGTGGTCTGGAAGGACGTGGACTTCCTGTTCGTGGACATGCCTCCGGGAACCGGCGACGTGCCCCTGACCGTGTTCCAGAGCCTGCCCGTGGACGGCATCGTGGTCGTTGCCAGCCCCCAGGAGCTGGTCAGCATGATCGTGGCCAAGGCCGTGAACATGGCCGAGATGATGAAGGTGCCCATGCTGGGCATCGTGGAGAACATGAGCTACATCGTCTGCCCCGACTGCGGCAAGAAGATCAGCGTGTTCGGCGAGAGCCATGTGGATGAGGTGGCTGCAAAGCACGGCCTGCCCGTGCTGGCCAAGTGCCCCATCGACCCCCAGCTGGCTGCCTGCTCCGATGCCGGCATGATCGAGGCCTACCCCGGCCAGTACCTTGAGGGTGCCGCCGATGCCTGCGAGAAGCTGCTGAAGAAGTAAATCATGTACCTGTCCCCCGCCAGCGCCAGCCGCCTGCGGGGGATTTTTTGAATATTCCTGCAGAAAGGAGAACGCAAATGCCGAACGAACTCAAGATCGGCCGGGTGTACCGGCACTTCAAGGGCGACTTTTATCTGGTGGAGGCCGTTGCCAACGATTCCGAAACGGGGGAGCCTTTTGTGGTCTACCGTAAGCTCTACGGGGACGGCGGGCTCTGGCTGCGGCCCCTTGCCATGTTCCTCAGCCCCGTGGACAGGGCAAAATACCCCGATGCCGCGCAGGAATATCGCTTTGAATTGCAGGAGATCCCCAGCGCCGCCGGGCACTGACGCTGTGAAGCGGATTCATTTTTATTTTGGCTTCACTGAAACATTTTCCGATTTCCTCTATTGTAAATCGCTGCACAAAGCTTTATAATGATAAAGCGCTCTGTGATAGTGGGCAGAGCGAGTGTAAATTATGGGAAAAGGAGTATTCTATTATGCTGACGAATGAATACCTGAAGCGCGTTTACGATGGCCTTGCACAGCGCAATGCCAATGAGCCTGAGTTCCTGCAGGCTGTCCGCGAGGTGCTGGAGAGCATCCAGCCCGTGGTGGAGAAGCATCCCGAGTACGAGAAGGCCGGCCTGATCGAGCGTCTGGTCGAGCCCGAGCGCATCATCACCTTCCGTGTGCCCTGGGTCGATGATCAGGGCAAGGTCCAGGTGAACCGCGGCTACCGCGTCCAGTTCAACAGCGCCATCG
>OJNP01000625.1_pt1 | contig 23031 bp, 22 predicted proteins | sample 1597921 | NCBI WGS metagenome assembly OJNP01 (sample SAMN01915213, study PRJEB22387) | human gut metagenome | isolation source: stool | host: Homo sapiens | place: USA | reverse complement strand
CGAGCAACGTGCATGATATTTCAGAGCTGCAGTCGCTGGTGGAGTCGAACCGGGTGGATGGTATGCTCCTGACACGTGCGCTTGAGGATGACCGTGCGCTGCAGTATTTAAGTCAGGTAAATTTCCCGACAGCACTGACGGGAACATGCCGGTATGACAACATTATCCAGGTGGATACCGACAATGAGGGTGCGGCAGAGAAAATGACAACGCTGCTGATCGGAAAGGGATTCCGCAGATTTGCGTTTCTTGTCAAGAATATGAGCTATAACGTAGACCGCAAGCGTCACGAAGGTTTCTGCCGGGCGCTGATTAAAAATGGAATTTCCGAGAAGGATCAGCTTTTCTACAATGGTTCGATCCGTATGGAGTTTCTGGATGCGATCATCGAAAATATTATATCCAAAAAAGTGGAATGCATCATCTGTGGCGACGACGAGATCTGTACGATGGTGATGTCCCGGCTCCAGGCGGAAGGCTATCGGATTCCCAAGGACGTCGCGATTGCTTCGCTCTACAACAGCACCAATCTGGACTGCTATTCCCCGGCAGTTACAGCAGTCAGTGTGGCAGCATCCCAGATGGGAGGCGCGGCTGTGCGTCAGCTGATCCAGCGGCTTCGAGGGGAAAATTATGAGAAGAAGACGATGCTGGATTACGACATTTTATTCCGAAAATCGACAAACTAACGTAGCAGGGAGGACAGAACAATGGAATTTCAGAAGGGAATGGATCTATCTTTTATACCGGAGCTGGAAGACGCCGGAGTACAGGTGAAGGACTTTGACGGAACTATTATGGATCCGCTGGATCTCGTTCAGAAATACGGGGTAAATTCCGTACGGCTCCGTATTTGGAATGCGCCGGAGCATGTCAGGGAGTCCGGCGGATACTGTAGCTATGCGCATACACTGGCGATGGCAAAACGGATCCGAGCACATGGCATGAGCTTTATGCTGGATTTCCATTATTCTGATTTCTGGGCGGATCCCGGCCAGCAGAGAAAGCCGAAAGATTGGGAAAACTTAAGCTTTAAAGAATTAAAGGAGGCTGTTTTTTCTTATACAAGAGATACGCTGACGGCATTAAAAGAGGAGGACGTTCTGCCGGATATTGTTCAGATCGGAAATGAGATCCGAAGCGGCCTTCTGTTTCCAGACGGGGAGCTGCCGGATTATACAAAAATGACAGTGCCATAAAACTTGGCAGATCCGTGACAAGGGATCAAATCTAATTAGTGACAAGCTGAGAAATCAGCAACAGCAAATGAAGAAAATATTACAAGACGAACCGTTTGTGTATAATGAAGGTATTTTACACCATGAAGAAGGAGTAGACATTATTCCGACCAACATTGAGTTATCGGGTATGGAAATCTCACTGGTAAATGCCATGAGCAGAGAACAGACTTTAAAGCTGTATCTGGCAGATTTGAAAAAGGATTATGATTATATCCTGATTGATTGTATGCCTAGTTTGGGAATGTTGACCATCAATGCATTAGCTGCCGCAGATAGTGTAATTGTTCCGGTGCAGGCTCATTATCTTCCATTAAAGGGCATGACACAGTTAATGAAAACAATCGGTAAGGTACAAAGACAGCTAAATCCTAATCTGAAGATTGATGGAGTATTGCTGACACTTGCGGATATGAGAACAAAACTTGCAAGGACAACAGAGGATAGCCTTCGAGAAAATTACGGGAAACATATTCGAATTTTTAAAACGGTTATTCCAGTGGCTATCACAGCGGCAGAAAGCAGTGCAGCAGGACAGAGCATTTATGAGTATGACAAGAATGGAACTGTTGCAAAGGCGTATGCAGAATTTACGAGGGAGGTGATTCAATGTGGCGAAAAGCAGAGAAATAAACATGAATCTTCCTTCAGTAGATGACCTTTTTACGACGCAGGAAGAAAGAGACCAGAAGAATCAGGAATATGTAAAAGATATTTCTATTTATGAAATTACAGATTTCCCGAATCATCCGTTTAAGGTAAAAATGGATGATAAGATGTTGGAAACTATCGAAAGCGTGCGTGACCATGGCGTATTAGTCCCAGCACTTGTCAGGGAGAAGCCAACAGGCGGATATGAAATGATTTCTGGACACCGCAGAAAAATGGCAAGTGAATTGGCAGGAAAAGAGACAATGCCATGTATTGTAAGAAATCTTAGTGATGACCAAGCAGTCATTGTTATGGTTGACAGCAATCTTCAGCGAGAAGAAATCTTACCATCCGAAAAGGCATTTGCATATAAGATGAAGTTAGAGGCTATGAAGAGACAAGCTGGACGTCCAAGAAAAAATTCTGTGCCAGTGGCACAGGAATTTCGAGGAAAGACTTCAAGAGAAATATTAGGTGAGCAAGTTGGAGAAAGCCAAGACAAAATCCGCCGTTATATCCGCCTTACGGAGCTTATCCCGGAAATCCTAGAAATGGTCGATGACAAAAAGATTTCTATGCGTCCGGCGGTGGAGCTGTCTTATTTGCCGAAAGTGGAACAGGAGATATTGTACGACATCATGGAGTCGGAGGCTTGTACCCCAAGTCATGCACAGGCAATTAAAATTCGCAAATTTTCAGCAGAGGGCAGGTTGAATGAAGATGTTTTGCTGTCGATTATGTCAGAAGAGAAGCCAAATCAGGTAGAGCAGTGGAAAATCCCGAAGAACCGACTGGAAAAATACTTTCCATCGGGAACTACACAGCAGAAAATGGAAGAAACCATTATCAAAGCACTGGAATTATACCGGAAACGGGAAAAAAGCAGGGAACGATAGGCATTTTGACACCAAGGGAAAAGTCTACCCGTTGGTGGTCAATGAGAAATCAGCCTTTTTCTGTTTTCCCCTCCCCACACCCTACCCCTTTGGTTTACCAGCAGATTACCAGCCGAAAAGACAATAAGGAGCCGGGAACATCTTTTATTTCGGCAGGTCAGAGATTCCCACACCCTGCATGACAGCAGGGAGCAAACCGCATAAAACAACAGCAGACGTTCCAGACGGACGTCTTTTTTTGATTGAAAAGAAAGGAATTGTAGAAAATGAAGAATATATGGAAACGAGTGTGTACAGGGATTCTTGCCCTGACCACGATTTTAACTGCAGTACCGATCACATCGGTTCAAGCAGCGGAAACACAGTATTGGACGGAATCCTCAGAGAGAGTCGGATATATTGAACATGTGATGAATGATGGAACCATTCATTCTACATTCAATGAAGGTCACATGCGAGTAGAGGGCGAAACCGCCTATTGTGTAGATATTAACACCGGATTCAAAAATGGGTATAAAACTAGACACAATGCAAGTGCTAGCATGAGTGCTGCACAGATCGAAGATGTGGCATTGTCACTGGAGTATGTAAAGCAGTATAGAGGCAGTCATAGTAACCTGAATGCAAATCAGGGATATCTGCTGGAACAGTGTGTAGTATGGCAGAGACTCAGTGAACAGTTGGGCTGGAAGTGCGATAATGTCAGAGCTGCATATTCTGAGATTTCACAGGATATTCAGAATGAAGTGTATGCAGGAGCGAGAGCATTTGTACAGGCAAACAAAGGTCGCTATAAATGTAGCGGATATATCTATACTGGTGAAGGACAGGATCTTGGACAGTTTTGGGCAGAACTGAATGTCGGAAATGCGAAGGTAAAAAAGACAACCGCAAATGAGATTGTCACAAATGGAAATGCGATGTATTCCATTGCAGGGGCAACCTTTGGCATATTCTCAGACCAGAATTGCAGTAATCAGATTGGAACACTTACAACAAATGAGAATGGTGAGACAAATGAAGTTGAAGTGACTGCAGGGACTGTTTATATCAAAGAGCTTTCTGCACCGAAAGGATATAAGCTGGATACGACAGTACGCAGTCTGAAAGTTGAAGCCGGAAAGACAGCCGTATTAAATGTTTCCGATGTTCCGAAAGTAACAGAGACATTGGTAGATCTGTTCAAGATTGATATGGAGACAGGAAAAGCAACTGCACAGGGAAATGCAGCACTGTCAGGAGCAGAGTTTATCTGGCATTATTATGACGGATTTTATACAAAAGATAACTTACCAGAGAAAGCAACACGTACCTGGGTTACAAAAACGGTGGCAGAAAAGAGCAGTGACGGAAGTATTCATTATGTGACAAAACTGTCAGATGCTTACAAAGTATCGGGAGATGCATTTTACATTCAGAATGAAAAAAGCGTATTACCACTTGGAACACTGACTGTTGAGGAGACAAAAGCACCAGACGGATATTTACTGGACGGAGCTTATATGCAGGCAGGAGACAGTACAGAACAGATAAAAGGAATGTATCTGACACAGATCACAGAGGACGGAGAACTTGCAGTTCTTTCCGGAAGCAACCAGTATTCCGTATCTGACCAGGTAATCCGAGGTGGTGTGAAGATTCAGAAACGTGATTTAGAGACAAAAGATACCAAAGCACAGGGAAGTGCCACATTAAAAGATACTGCATTTGCAATTATTTCTTTGAACGAAAATTCGGTTCTGGTAGAAGGAAAGCTATACAAAAAGAACGAGACAGTTAAGACGATTCAGACAGGGATTGACGGAATTGCAACAACGACGGCAGATTTACTTCCGTATGGTAAATACAAACTGGAAGAAACCAAAGCACCGGAAGGTTATCTGACTGACGGGGCAAAAGCGATTGAATTTTCGATTACGGAAAATGGAAAAATCGTAGATTTAACAGACGAAAGCCATTCCATTTACAACCAGATTAAACGTGGAGATTTAGAAGGAGTAAAGATTGGAGCAGGTACACATAAGAGGCTTGCAAATGTTTCTTTTAAGATTACAAGTAAAACAACCGGAGAGAGCCATATCGTAGTGACAGATAAGAACGGTCAGTTTTCAACTGCTTCCAATTGGGCATCTCATAAGAGAAATACAAATGCCGGGAAATCCAGTGAGGACGGAATCTGGTTCGGAACTTCTGAGCCGGATGACAGTAAAGGTGCATTACTTTATGACACTTATGAGATTGAGGAGTTAGCTTGTGAATCCAACAAAGGTATGAAATTGATTCCAGCATTTGAAGTTGTTGTCAGCAGAAATAAAGTGAAAATCGACCTTGGAACGTTGACCGATGAGTATGAAAAAGAGATTACCATTCATACAACCGCAACGGACAAGGAAACGGGCGAAAAGGTAATTGTTGCAGGAAAGAAAGTAACGATTGTAGATACAGTTACTCTGGACGGTCTGGAAGAAGGAAGAAAATATCAGTTAAAAGGCTGGCAGATGCTGAAAGAGGAAAATGCAGAACTGCTCATTGATGGAAAGCGTGTGGAGAGTGATTATACCTTTGTTGCTGACAATGAAAAAATGAAAGTAGGAATTTCTTATATGTTTGATGCATCAGAACTTGGCGGACAGAATCTGGTTACATTTGAAGAATTATACGATCTGAAGAATCCGGAAGAACCTGTAAAAGTTGCAGAGCATAAGGACATTGATGATGAAGGTCAGACAGTCCTGATTACCGAGCGAAAGATTTTGATTCATACAACAGCAACTGATAAGAATGGTAAGAAAGAAATCGAAGCCGGAAAAGATCTGACGATTGTGGATACGGTTACTTTAGAAGGACTGGAAATCGGTACGAACTACAAGTTGTCTGGTTGGCAGATGGTTAAGGCAGAAAATGCAAAGCTGCTCATTGATGGCAAAGAAGTTACCAATGATTATGAATTTACAGCGGATAAGGAAAACATGGAAGTGCAGATTGAGTTTACTTTCGACGGCAGCGCTCTTGGAGGAAAGCAGCTTGTAACCTTTGAAGAACTGTATGATATGACAAATCCGGAAGAACCGAAAAAGGTAACAGAGCATAAGGACATCAACGATGAAGGTCAGACTGTAACCATCAAAGAAGTACCGGAAACATCAACCCCAGAGACACCGGGTACTACTACAAAGACAAGTAACACTCCGAAAACAGGAGACACTGGAAATGCAGTTTTATGGATAGCCATTCTGGTATTATCAGCAGCCGGAATCACGGGAGTTCGTATCTGGAATAAAAAGAAACAGGTTAAGAGATTAGGAATTGAAGAAAAGAAAGAAGAGGAGGAATAAAACAGAGGGCGGCGATAAGCTGCCCTTTGATGATGAAATGGGAAAAAATCAGAAAGCAATAAAAGTAATACAGCGTTTATTTGATGCCGGATACGGAACGGAGAAAGAGATCGTCAATATGACGATGGATGAGATGCTTGCTTTGCCGGGAGTGAATGTAGCGGATCTGTTCATTATCAGTGAGTTGCAGAAAAGCATTAAGGCAAACAAAGTGATAAGCTATTTGTCAGGAAAAACAGAAGCAAGGGAAGAAACGAAAGGAGCAGATTATGGTGGAACAACCTAAATATTTGGAAATGACATTATCACAATTGAAAGCATATGTGGAATCTTCAGAGAGTAATGTTCTTCTAGTTGTAGAATTTCCAAAAGGAGATTAGAACAATGGAGAATGAATTGGAAGTTGTGAATATCCGTCTGGTAAGAGAACCATCTCTTTATAGTGAGCAGACATTGGACAGTCCACAGGCTGTTGTAGAATTGATGGCGAAGGAGTTATCGCAATATGACAGAGAAGTATTTTGCATCCTGAATATGAAAAATAATGGACAGGTAATCAATATGAATCTGGTCAGTGTTGGAACAATCAATGCATCTTTGGTAATTCCTAGAGAAGTTTTTAAGAGCAGTATTCTGGCAAATGCTTCTGCAATCATTGGACTTCATAATCATCCCAGTGGCAATGTGAAACCGTCAAAAGAGGATATGATTGTTACGAGAAAGCTGCAGAAGTGCGGACAGCTACTGGGGATAGAATTGCTGGATCATATCATTGTCGGTGGAACTAATGGAAAGATGCTCAGCTTCCGAGAAGAAAAGATGTTGAATGTGACAGGAAGGATGGACTGGGAAAGATAGGGCAAGCGGTGGAGAGTCAGGGAATCTATGATATAAAGATTCCTTGATTTAACAAAAATAAAATGATTTTGAAGAAAAAATGCAAAATAAGAATAAAAAATTGACTATATCATACAATAAGACTATAATATAAATATGATTTTGTTAAAAACAAGCAGAATGGAGGTAATAAAATGCTTCTTGAATTTAAAACAAAAAATTATAAATCTTTTGTAGAAGAGGCAAGCTTTTCAATGGTAGCTGCGCCAAAACAAAAGGGATTAGATTATAGTCTTATGAAGACAAAAATAAAAGGAAAAGAGATAAAAGGGTTAAGTTCTTCGGTTATTTATGGACCGAATGCGGCAGGAAAAACTAATATTATTGGTGCGATGGATGTATTGCGGGCAATTGTTTTGAGAGGAAATATCAGAAATTCTGAAGAAAAATCATCACCAAACCCAGCTGCAGCAGCATTAGAATTGATTCCAAATAATAATAAAATGGAATCAAAACCGGTATGTTTTGAAATAGAATTTTATGAGGAAGATGGAGAAAATCATAAATTTAAAATACACTATGAATTAGAGGTTGATCTTGGAACCTTTCTTGAGGAGGAACATCAAAGAAAAATCCTTGCAGAAGTGCTGGAGGTCAATGGAGAAAGAGTATTTGAACGTACGCAAGATCTGAAAATAGAGAACTTAAAGGTTATTAAAGATTATTTGTCGGATATAACAGAACAGAACGCAGACAGTGTAAATGAAATTGCGAAAAACAGTTTGAATCAAGAAGAATTATTTTTAACAAATGGTTTTAAGTTGATTTTTTCGCCTAAATTCACAAAGCTGATTGTTGATTGGTTTACGAATAAGTTTATGGTGATTTATCGTGCGGATTCGATGCAACTGATTAAAAGATTTGCAGATCCAAAAAAGAAAGCAATCTATGTTGAAAAAACAACAGATGAAGCTGCAAAATTATTTGGAATTAATTCAAATGCAGTAGGATATGTCGTGAGCGATGACGAGCCTGATGCAAAATTATATTCTGTATTTAAAAATATGAAAAACAAAAAGACTACGGCGGTTGCAGCAGATATTTTTGAGTCATATGGAACGATTCGATTTATCAATATGTTTCCGCTTGTAATTAAAGCGATGCAAACGGGTGGAACATTGGTGGTGGATGAATTTGATGCATCCATTCATCCGATGGCATTGATGAGTATTATCAATGTATTTCATAATGATGATGTAAATATCCATCATGCACAGCTTATATTTAATACTCATAATCCGATATTTTTGAATTCAAATCTTTTCAGAAGAGACGAGATTAAGTTTGTTGAGCGTGATGATGATACACATGACAGCGTATTATATGCATTATCTGATTTTGGCACAACAGGTGATAAGGGTGTTCGTAAGCACGAAGATTATATGAGCAAATATTTCATCAGCCAGTATGGAGCAATAAAGGATATTGATTTTACACCAATCTTTGAAGAAATCTTATGTGATGAAAAAGAGGGATAGGGATGGCAAAGAGAAAACCAACAAATAAATATTATTTCAGTGTTGAGGGAGAAACAGAGCAGTGGTACTTAAAATGGCTGCAGGATACGATAAATAATACTGAAAAAGCTGCATGCAAGGTGTCTATTGATTGTCCGGTAAGAAAAAATCCATTAAAGCATGCGAAATCATTAACCGTTACCAGAAAGATTGAAATCTATCATTTTTTTGATTACGAAAGTGATGAACCGCTTCATGTCAAAGGCTTTCAAGAAGCTCTGGACAATATGAAGAAGGCAGAAAAAATAGGAAAACAGATAAAATATAAATCTGGATATAGTAATTTTACTTTTGATTTATGGATCATTCTTCATATGACGAACTGTAATGCGTCATTTTCACATCGAAAACAGTATATTACACCGATTAACCGGGCGTTTGGAGAAAAATTTCAAAATATGGACGAATTCAAAGAAGAGAATAATTTCAAGAGATGTCTTAAGAAAATGGACTTGTCCAATGTAATTGCGGCTGTTGATCGGGCAAGAAAAATTATGCAGAGAAATCAGGACAATGGATATACTTTGTATCAATATAAAGGGTATCAGTATTATAAAGAGAATCCTTCATTGACTGCATGGGAGGCTATTGAGAAGATATTGAAGGATTGTGAATTAGTATAATTAAAGGATGGATAAAAATGGACTTTGAATATCGAATTTTTAAATTTGTGCCTCAAGTAGATCGATTTGTAAATGAACAAATGCAATTTAAACTTCAAGAATGTAGTTATAATAAAGCAAGTACTTTTGAAATCGATGACGATTATGCGGATGATTATGACTTCGGATTATATCAGGGTGATAGAAGTAAGGCAAGAAAGCATGCAGATAATCTTATATATAAATTATGTGAAAATCAAGAGTATTCTATTGATGAAAAAGAGCATATGATAAATATGTTAGTAAGAGATATTGAACGATATATTTTAACAACACAGTTAAATTCGGCTCAATCAGATAAGCATGTGAAACGTTTACTCAAAGCACTTTTAGCAGTTGATAAAGATTTGGATGTTATTACAATAGTGTGTAAGTATTATCAGGAATGTATGGAATATTTACAAGAAGTCAGTTATGCATCTATAATAAAAATTGATTATAAAGATTTATATATTCATGCGGGAGATAGAGCTTTATTTATTAAAAATGACTACGAATTAGCATTAAAATTTTATGAATTATCAGAATTAGATTGGGATGGAGGAGAAATAAAACAACAGGATATTATTGCTAAGTATGATAACGAAGCATTGAAATTTATAGTAAGTGATTATAGGAAGATTTCTGAAGCTATAAATAATTATGAATCCTATATGGAAATATCTGATTTAGTAGAGAATTTTTTGAAAAATATGGAACTTGGTCTTCCTAAAATAAAACAAATTTCACAAGCCAGAAGTATATTGATGTTGATGTATCGAGTTAAAAAAGAGACTATGCCATACTTACTATGCAGACTTTCGGAAGAAGATGATGATTCAAAAAAAAGTTATGTCGAATCCGTAATTAAAAATGTAGAGCTGTTGAAATCTGGTCCAATGAAAATAATTGCTGAATATACAATTTCACAAAAGGGAAAAGATAAAAATCAGATTTTAGAAGATATATTGATTTTGACTAAAACAGTGAATGCAATTCAACAGATAAAACAAGGATTGCTAGTGAAGGAAGTGGATGATGATGTTGATATAGCATATTATACATCAATAGATAATTTGTTTCTTATGCTTCCATGTAAAGCGAAAAAGAAAGAATATATTGGCAAATTAGCAATAATGAATATTTCATATATGAATGATCCAAATGAAGGCAAGACATTGCAAAAATTTTTGTATGGTAAAGAAATAGAGCGTACTCGAGGAAAAAGAAGAGATGTTAGAGTACCTTATGTTTTTTTAAAATGTTTTACAACGCAAATTGATTATTTACCTATGTGGGAAATGTATGCCGATCATGCTGAAGGATGCTGTATAGTAATAAATTGGAATAAAATACGGCAATATAATACTGAAAAAAGTGTTCCATTATATCGTGTATTATATTTGACAGAAAATAGTGGAGAATATGCGATAACACGAACAAAAAATCCACATATTAAAGAATTTACAAGAGTGAAACAATATTTAAATGTTTTGAAAGATAATGCTGTTCTTATTAGTACAAGGAAAGAAGCTTTAAATATTTTTGGAAAATTACTTTCTGATATTATATATTTATTCAAAGACTCAAGTTATAGCTATGAACAGGAAATGAGAATAATTTATAGTTATGATTCGGTTTCAGATGTTTTTATGCATACGGAAACAAAGTATCCTTTATTGTTTGTATATCCAGATTTTCCATTACAAATTGAAGAAATAATATTGGCACCAAAGTTTATAGATAGAACAAGAAAAATTCCTTATATACAAGAACAAATAGAAAAGATGTGTGATTATATAGGTGGGGACATGCCTATTATTACTAATTCCAATATTGATTATAGATAATAATTTTACATAGCCAGATGGTTCCGACCCAAGGAATCACCTGGCTATTTTCATGCCCGGATATTATCCCCAATAATATCAATCCAAGGCAGGAAAGGAGATGAAAATTATGCCATATATACCACCATCAGTCGTGCAGGAGGTCAAGCGGATGGACTTGTTCACATACTTGAAAAATTATGAACCATACGAATTGGTTCACTTTTCTGGTAACACCTACACTACCAGAACACACGATAGTTTGAAAATATCAAATGGGAAATGGATGTGGTGGAGTCAGAGAACCGGTGGCAGATCAGCACTGGATTATCTGATCAAAGTAAGAGGATACAGTTTTTTAGAGGCGGTTGAATTGCTTGCAGAACGGGCAAATATTCAGCCGTCTCTTTCTGTATCTGAGAATGTTCCGATGGAGAAACAGTTACTGTTGCCAAAGAAGAATCAAGATGATCAGAAAGTGATTGCGTATCTTTCAGGACGTGGGATTGATAAGGAAATCATTCAGTTTTGTTTAGAGTCCGGAAGAGTTTATGAAAGTGCATTTCATCACAACGCGGTGTTTGTAGGGATGGATGAGAAAGATAATCCGAAATATGCAGCCATTAGGGGAACCGGAACAAGTTTTATCGGAGAAGCAAATGGAAGTGATAAGAACTATTCTTTTTCCATTTTTACAGAGAAACCCAATGATACGATGCATCTGTTTGAGTCAGCCATTGATCTGTTATCTTATGCAACATTGCAGAAATTGGACGGGAAGGAGTGGAGAAGAGAACATTTATTGTCACTGGCAGGTGTCTATCAGCCAGCAAAAGAAATTGAAAAAAGTAAAGTCCCTGCAGCGTTGGCAAGAGCACTAAAAATGCATCCAGAGGTGAAGACAATCGTATTTCATTTGGATAATGACCGTATTGGAAGACTTGCCACAAAAGCAATTTCTACAGTAATTCTGAAGCAATATCAGGTAAAAGATGTACCGCCAAAACAAGGAAAAGATTACAACGATCTGCTCTGTATCAAGTTAAATCTGGCGATTACAAAGCGAGAAAAAAGCACGAAAAAGAGTATGTCAGGTCATGAAAATATGAGAGATAGAAGGTGAAAAAAGATATGAAAATTGCAAGATATGAGCTGAAGGTCGTGCATAAGAAAGAGTTGATTTTGACGATGGAAGATGATGTGGACAGTGAAGAACTGTTGAAGATTTTTCTGGAAACACATGTGAAAGAAGAAAAAGAACAGAATGAATTACTTGGAATTATTGCTGAGAAAGTGTCAGAAGAAGACTGTACGGAGCAGTGTGAAAGTTGTCAAAAGTATTGCCCGGTGAGTGAAGAATGCATGGCAACTGATGAAAATGTACGATGCACAAAGTGTGAATACTTGTGTGAAGCTTGCGGGATTTGTGAACTGAAAGAATAAAAAAAGCAAGTGCTTTTTCGGCAAGTAAATCTTCTGATACCCGGAACAGTGAGACGGGTGCAGAAGAATACACAATACCAGCAAGCAACGCCTTTGGATTGCCACACAGGTTTCCTGTCTGGCAGTCTGCGGCAGCTTGTCAGGGAGAATCCCTGAAACCCTCGGAAAATGGAAAAGGAGAAAGTAATAATGTTGAAGTTTATTTGTGGAGTATTAGTAGGTGGCATCATAGGAGTTGTGATGATGTGCCTGTTGCAGATTAACAAGATTTAGTAGCGAAAAGAAAGGAGACACAAGATGCAGGTTGAAGTATCAGTGAAAGATAAGAAGAAAGCAAAAAGACGGTATCAGGAATATTTAAAGAAAATGAACAAGAAGAAGGGAGAACAGAAGAAATGATTGCAAAAGAAATGATAGCAGAAAAGGTATTTGCGGAAGGTGTAGCAAAGGACATCCGGAATTTTCTTCCAGCTAAATATGAGAATGCAGAATTTCAGGTAATGCAGATGAATAAAAATAATGGAGTCCAGATGGTAGGTGTACAGGTAAGATTACAGGAAGAAAATGTGTGCCCAGTTGTCTATGTAGAACCGTTCTTCAATGAAATACGTTTGGGTGAACCCGTTGAGAAAGTGATGAATGAAATTGCAAGATGCATGGAAGAAGCAGGCAATGTTCCGTTTTTGCACAGTGGTATCAACCCAATGGATTATGATTCAGTGAAGGAGCATCTGGCAGTGATGCTTGTGAACACCCAGGCAAACAAACGAATGTTACAGGAAATGCCTCATGAAAATATGGAAGATCTGTCGGCTATCTGTTATGTGGATTTTCCGGTAGAGTCTAACGATGGAAAAGCGACTATGAAGGTGAAAAATGAACATCTTAAGATGTGGAATGTGGATGCAAAGGAAATGTTCCAACAGGCCAGAGCAAATACACAGCCTGTAAATACACCGATTCTTCAGTCAATGGACGAAATGTTGTTGAGTATTTTTAATGAAGAAGGACATGCAACAAACCTGTTAGATGAAAATGTTGATTTTGGACTTCGTTCACATGATATGCTGTATGCACTTACGAATGTAGAAAAGCAATATGGAGCATCTATGATCACGCAGCCAGAAGTTTTAAATAAATTGGAACAGCTTTTTCCAGAAGGATTTTATGTGTTACCGTCATCTGTGCATGAAGTTCTGATCGTTCCGGATAATGGAGAGATGGAACCGAAAATGCTTGGTGAAATGGTACGGGAAGTAAATAAAAATGAAGTGGAACGGCAGGAGGTTCTCTCAGACAGAGTTTACAGTTACGATAAAGAAAAACACCAGATTCGCCAGGAACCAGATTCTATACAGAAAGTAAAGGAGATGGAGCGTTGAGAAAACGTAATGTAGCAATCCTTTTCCGATTGAACAAAAAAGAAGCAGAGGCATTGGATAAGAAAGTAAAGAGAAGCGGACTGAACCGGGAAGCTTACCTGAGACAGTTGATTTCTGGTGTTGTTCCAAGAGACGCACCGCCGTCAGATTATTATTCTATGATGCGGGAGCTGCATAAGATTGGAAATAACTTAAATCAGATCGCACAGAAAGCACATGTGTTAAATGTGGTAGATGTGCAGCGTTACGATAAGGAAGTGCGGAAGTTCAATGAAGCAGTCCGTAAGATTACAGAAGCAGTGATACTTCCAGAGAAAAATGAATCATGGCAGTGACATCAATCTGGAGCATCAAGGGGTGGATTGGAAAAGTAATCAATTATGCGGAGAATCCGGATAAGACGAAAGAGAACAATGAAGGGCGAATATCTGAGAATCAATCACGATCCACACAAGGACTTAATGATGTAATTACCTATGCGGTGAATGCAGAAAAGATCAGACGGAGGCAATCTGAATCTATGGAAATGGAACTTGTCGGAGAAGCGGAAGAACTGATGGAACAGTATGTATCTGGAGTGAATTGTGCACCGACAACCGCCAGAGAAGAAATGATTGCGGTCAAAAAGCGTTTTGGAAAGGAGGACGGAATTGTTGCGTTTCATGGCTACCAGTCTTTTGCACCGGGAGAATGTAATCCGGCAATGGCACATGAGATTGGAAAGAAGCTGGCAGAAGAATTGTGGGGCAGTCAGTATCAGGTATTGATTGCGACTCATTTGGATAAGGCAAATCATTTACACAATCATTTTGTGGTGAACTCAGTTTCATTCATTGATGGGAAAAGATACCACAGGACAAATCAGGATTACCGGGATATGCGGATGGTGTCAGACCGTTTATGTAAAGAATACCAGTTATCGGTTGTGAGGCAGCCAGAACAGGGAAAAGGAAAACATTATGCCGAGTGGCAGGCAGAACAGGATGGAAAGCCGAGTTATCACAGCATGGTAAAAGCAGATGTTGACGAGGCAATCCGAAAGGCGAGGACTGAAAAACAGTTCTTTTTTTATTTGCGGGAAAAAGGATATTCTTTTAAGTTCGGGAAAGACATTACCATTCGTCCGGAAGGGCGGGAGCGTGGTCTGAAGTTAAAGAGGAATTTTGGAGAGAATTATTCACTGGAAGCAATCAGGGTTCGTATTCTGGAAGAAAATGAATTACCTGCCGAGAAGAAATTTCCGGTTCAGAGGCATTACCGGATTCGGGTATCCGGCAACTTCAAGCAGACAAGAAAAATCGGAGGACTTCGGGGATTGTATCTGCATTACTGTTATCTTTTAGGAATCCTACCGAAGAATCGCCCGTCAATATCTGCCAAACAGGTGCATGTATTGTTCCGGGAGGATTTATTGAAACTGAATACCATTTCAAAAGAGACGAAGCTGCTCTGCCATTATCACATTGATACTGCGGAGCAGCTTTTTTTGTTGAAAGAAAGTTTGCAGAAGAAAATGGAGCAGTGTGTGGAGGAGCGGAAGCACCTGCGTTATAAGATCAGGGCAGACAGACCGGAAGAAGAAATACAGGAAATGAAAGAGCAGATAAAAGTTCTGACAGAGAAAATTGGAACGCTCAGAAAGGAGGCAGCACTTTGCGATGGAATCGCCGCACGTTCCAAGGTAATCGAAGAAAAATTTAAGACGGTGCGGGAAGAAAAAGAGAAGAAGGAGGAACAAAGCCATGAACACATCAGGCGAAGCCGCTGACCAGGTGGTACGAATGTCGTTGGAAGTCGGTGAAGCAGCATTGAAGATCAGTGGTACAGGTGCGAAGCATCTGGCAGTGATACTGTATACAGTCTTAAAAGAGAAGAAAAAGACAAAAGGCAGAGTAAGACTTGAAACACTGGTCAAATCGGGTAGACCACTGACGGTATTTTCAGTGAAAGAAAGTGATCTGAAACAATTTGTTCAGGAAGCAAAACGATATGGCGTGTTGTACTGTGCAGTCCGAAATCCCAAAGGAAGCAGTGACGGACTGGTAGATGTGATTGTAAAGGAAGAAGATGCACCAAGAATCAACCGTATCGTAGATAGATTCCAGTTTGCATCTGTAACAGAAGCAGCGAAGATTAAGACGGAAATTGAGCGGACACGTGCAGAAAAAGCAAAAGCCGGAAAATCAGAGAAGCAGGAAAAGAAGCCGGAAAAAGTACAGGTTCAGCAGGAAAAACAGGGACAGGCAGAACCGGAGAAAGATTATCCGCAGAAATCCAAGGAGGATCAGCTTATGGATGAGCTTTTTGGAGAGCCGGTAAAGAAAGAGGGGAAGGAGCAAAACCCCTCTTTGGCAAAGACGACCAAATCCCGTCTGTCCGAGCCTACCTCAAAGAGGCAAGAGAAAACCGCAGAGGGTACTTCTAAGCTATTTATCTCGGAAAAACCAGAAAAACCATCGGTCAGAAAGGAACTTCGGGAAATACAGAATGCAAGGAAGAAAGAAGCGGAGCGGCGTGAGAATAGAAATGATCCGGTGAGAAATCAGGGAAATAAAGACCGGAATCAGATTCGCCACCAGCAGCCACAACAGAAACGAAAACCAAGGAAAGGGAAAGAGAGGTAAATTTTATGGATAATAGTTTTGATTCTTTATTAAATGCATCGGCTGTACCACAGGATGAAAAGGTACAGGCATTTATTGCGGAAAGCAAAAATAACAGGAATCGCTGCTATGAGTTGTCAGAGCAGGTAACCGCACAAGTGGCAACGGATGGGAAAATGCTGCAGAAGTATCTGGATGTACAGAGTACCTTTGATCGATATACTACCAATAATGCACTTCTGATTCTGGCACAAAGACCAGATGCACAGAAATTAGGTGACTATGGATACTGGAGAGATCATGGATTTTATTTAAAACGTATGGAACGACAGAATCCAGTTCTGATTTTAGAGCCGGGAAAAACATATAAGCGTGAAGATGGTACAGTTGGAAATTATTATAATGCGAAAAAGCTATATGATATTTCTCAGACAACAATGTCCGATACTACAATTCAAAAGTCAGAATATGAAGAACATGATTTAATCCGGGCGTTAGTCAGTACCCCTCCGGTAAATATTGTTGCAGCAGAACCAGAACAGATGCCGGATGAAAAAGGAGCATTTTTTAAACCGGAAGAAGGTTGTATTTATGTAAGAAAAGGGATGAGTGCACAGGAAATCTTTCAGAATCTTGTGCCGGAATTGGTATTTGCCGGATATGCGGATGGAAATCCACACTATGATAAAAATGAAGATGCATTTCATGTATCGTGTGCGTCTTATATGTTGTGTAAAAAATATGGAATGGATACCAGTCGATATAATTTTTTACATGCACCAGAGTTTTTTGAAAAAATGGAGACTCAGGAAGTGAGAGTGGAACTTTCCAGAGCCAGAGATGCAGCGAATGCAATTTCTGCAAGAATGGCAAAGGTACTGGATCAGAATCGGAATGCAACTTACCGACAGTCAGAGGCTGAAAAAAACGGGCAAGACAGTTCTGAAAATGTGAAAGATAAGAAAGAAAATCCAGAGCCTGAAAAGAAAGAACAGAAATCCAGAGGACAACATAGAAAAGAAGCACGCTAGAAAAATTCGGGAAAGGAGAATGCAAAATGAGCAGTGATACGATTACGTTAGAACTGGATAAATATGAGAGTGGCGTAGTGTTCCATTCCCTAAAGGACAAGCGGAATCAGATGCTGAAAGAGGGAAAAGATACGGAGCTTGTCGATGACGTTTTAATGAAAGTCATTGAGAAAATTGAAGTACCGCCGGATAAAGGAAAGAGAGGACGCAGAAGCCATGAAGAACGATGATGAGCAGAGTGGTCTGATACTGGCGGTAATTGGAATTATCCCGGTTATCTGGTTTGCGTTACTTGTCGCACCTTATCTTTCGTCTGGTCTTATGGGGATTCTGGATGGAGTCCCGGAAGCAATGAATCACCCGTTTTCGATTCAGTTATGTGGGGACAGTGTAAAAACTGTCCTTATTTTTTTGCTGTCTTACGGCATGGGAATCGGGATTTATATATCCACAAAGAAACACTATCGGAGAGGGGAAGAACATGGTTCTGCTAAATGGGGAAATGTGAAGAAAATCAATCGCAGATACAGGGAGAAGCGATTTACAAAAAATAAGTTGCTGACCATGCATGTGCAGATTAGTTATAACATGAGAAAACATTTGCGAAATGTATTGACGGTTGTGATTGGTGGTTCCGGTTCAGGAAAGACCAGATTTTTTGCAAAGCCGAATCTGATGCAGGCGAATACTTCTTTTGTGGTGCTTGATCCAAAAGGGGAAAATCTGAGAGATACCGGGTATCTTCTGGAAGAAAAAGGTTATGAAGTAAGAGTGCTTGACCTGATAAATATGGAAAAGAGCCATTGCTATAACCCGTTTGTATATCTGAAGGACGATAACGATGTGCAGAGATTGGTAACGAACCTATTCAAAGCGACTACACCCAAGGGAAGTCAGTCAAACGATCCGTTTTGGGACACTGCCGCTTCCATGTTGCTGTTAGCACTGATTTTCTATCTGAGATATGAAGCACCGGAAGAAGAACAGAATTTCCCGATGGTAATGGAAATGTTACGTGCCGGAGAAGTCAGAGAGGACGATGACCAGTACCAGTCACCGCTTGATGAATTGTTTGAGCGGTTGGAAATGAAGAACCCGGAACATATCGCAGTAAAGTATTACAAAGATTACCACTCTGGTAGTGCCAAGACATTAAAATCCATTCAAATCACATTAGCCGCAAGACTTGAGAAATTCAACTTATCCAGTCTGGCAGCACTGACCGCAACGGACGATTTAGACCTGCCATCACTAGGAGAGCGAAAAGTGGCTTTATTTGCGTTAATCCCGGACAACGACACCAGTTATAACTTTCTGGTGTCAATATTGTATACCCAGTTATTTCAGCAGTTGTTCTATCTGGCAGACCATAAATATGGAGGGAGACTTCCGGTTCATGTGCATTTCCTCATGGACGAATTTGCAAATGTTTCACTGCCTGATGACTTTGATAAGATTCTGTCTGTGATGCGTTCCAGAGAAGTGTCAGTCAGTATTATTTTGCAGAATTTGGCGCAGTTAAAAGCATTGTTTGAGAAGCAGTGGGAAAGCATTATGGGAAATTGTGATGAATTTTTATATTTAGGCGGCAATGAGCAGGGAACACATAAATATGTCAGCGAACTTCTTGGCAAGGCAACGATTGACACGAACACCTATGGAAAATCAACAGGACATTCTGGGAATTATTCCACCAATTATCAGAATACAGGGAGGGAACTGATGACACCCGATGAAGTTCGCATGTTGGATAACCGATATGCGATTCTTTTTATTCGTGGAGAAAGACCAATTTTAGATGAGAAATTTGATATTTTAAAACATCCCAATGTAGGGTTTACGACAGATGGAAATGGAAAGCCATATCTGCATGGAGCAGTTGACCGGGCAGTGGCAAGTATCTCACTGGGAGACAGCTTAGAAGGTGAACTCACAGACGATGCACTGGAATCGGAAGATTACGAATTATTATCTGATGAAGATTTGGAAGAAATTATCCAGAAATATGTGTAAATCCAAGAAAAATATATAGGAGGCAATCAAAAAATGAAATTAGATATGCGAAAGAAGCAGGAGAAGAAAGAAACAACAAAATCAACGAAGAAGCTGCCAATGACAGCAAAAATGAAACGTGCCATGGCAGTGTATATGGCAATGGTACTGATTATGACAGCAGGAGCAAGTACCGTATTTGCGGCAGACGATCCACTGACCGTTATCAATAATCTGTCCACGTTTATCTTTGGACTGATTCGTGCCATCGGAATGATTTTGTTGGGATTTGGAATTGTGCAGGTCGGTTTATCACTGAAATCTCATGATCCAAGCCAGAGAGCGAATGGATTCCTGACACTTGCAGGCGGTGTCATTATTACATTTGCAAAAGAAATCCTGAATCTGATTACGGGTTAAGAAGAATAGAAAACAAGAAAAAGAAAATGGGACGGTGCAGGCCCGAAAGGAATCGCACCGCCCAGGCTAAGACAGGAGGTGTTTAGAACGTGTCAGATAACTGGGTAGTACAGAACTTGCAAAATGCTTTGGACACCTGGAACAGTAAACTTGCGGAAATCTGGCAGATACTCACACAGTCACCGGAAACCTTTAAGGGTGGCGGTATCTGGCAGGTGATTGTGCAGATCCATGGAGCATTGCAGGCAATCGGCTATGCTTTGTTAGTGCTTTTCTTTGTAGTCGGAGTGGTCAAGACTTGTGGAAGTTTTACAGAGGTAAAAAGACCGGAACATGCATTGAAAATTTTTATACGTTTTGCGATTGCAAAAGGCGTAGTCACGTATGGACTGGAGCTGATGATGGCATTATTCAATATCATACAAGGAGTGACCAGTACGATTATGCAGACCGCAGGATTTGGAAGTACGGAAGATACTGTTTTACCGGACGAAATCATAGAAGCGGTAGAAGATTGTGGATTTTTTGAAAGTATCCCACTATGGGCGGTGACACTGATCGGTGGACTGTTCATTACGGTATTGAGCTTCATTATGATTATGAGTGTATATGGAAGATTTTTTCGATTATTCCTATATACAGCAATTGCACCGATTCCGTTATCTTCCTTTGCAGGAGAACCAAGCCAAAATATTGGAAGAAGTTTCTTGAAATCCTATGCAGCAGTGTGTTTGGAGGGAGCAATCGTGGTACTTGCCTGCATTATTTTTTCATTATTTGCATCATCACCGCCAGTAGTCGATCCAGATGCAGCTGCAGTCACTATGGTGTGGAGTTATATTGGAGAATTGATTTTCAATATGCTTGTACTGGTCGGGGCAGTGAAAATGTCAGACCGAGTAGTGCGGGAAATGATGGGATTGTAAAAAGGACGCCCGAAAGCGTCCTTAAAAATCATTCTATAATATCTCCGCTATTGTTATACCGCATATTTCCATGAGAATCGAAATGAACAGAATCTAAAGGAATCCCTCTTTGTCTGGCACGAGAAATCTGGAAGGACATATCATCTTTCATAGCTTTGTAGTATTGATGTTCCTGCCATTTGCATCGTAGAGCAGAAATCCAGCTGAGAACCGAAAAGGCAGTCAGCAGATAGAGGATTGCAAATGCAAGTTTCTCATGAGTTGCTGTCCATGGATTCAGAATCGTGGAAACAGCAAGAAAGTATAACAGCGGTAAGGTCAGATTTAATCTGGCAGCAATCCGAAACAGCAGAGAAATCAGGAATAGAGCAACGGTAACAACAAGTGAAATCATAACAGTGATTGGCATAGGTCAGTCCCCCTTTCATTTACCCAAAGTGTAACAGAACAGGAAAAATATAACAAATGTGCGATTTGGAGGTGTATCGTTTTGGAAGTAAAAATTAACAAGGAAATCAGGGATTACACGGAAGCAATCTTTTTCGGATTGTCCCTAAGACAGTTTATCTTTTCAGGATTAGCCTGCGGGATTGCCGTTGGGCTTTATTTTTTGCTTCACCCATACATGAGTATGGAAACCGTGAGCTGGATTTGTGTACTGGGAGCTGCCCCATGTGTAGTGTTCGGGTTTGTAAAATATCATGGAATGACAGCGGAGCAGTTTATCTGGGCATGGATAAAATCAGAAATCCTGATGCCGAAAAAACTAATGTTCCGGTCAGAAAATCTTTATTTTGATGCAGTAGAACCAGTCATTAAAAAATATGAGAAAGAAAGTCTGAAGAAGGAGGGACGCAAGAAAAATGATAAAAACGCTGAGTAATATCTTCAAGCAGGATAAAGAAAAATTTGTAATTCCAAGAAGTGTACAGCAGGTAATTTCCATCGAGACCATCTGGTCAGATGGGATTTTTAAAATCGGGAGAAATAAATTTGCACGTACTTATAAATTTACAGATATCAACTATGCGGTGGCAAGCAAAGTAGATAAGGAAACCATGTTCCTGGAATATATGGACTTATTAAATTCGTTCGATTGCGGTGGAACAACAAAAATAACAATCAACAATCGCCGCTTGAATAAGGTGGATTTTGAAAAAGCAATTCTGATTCCGATGCAGGAGGACGGACTGGATTTATATCGGAAAGAGTACAACAACATGCTTTTAGATAAGGCAACCAGTTCCAACAGCATGGTGCAGGAAAAATATGTGACAGTATCCTGCTATAAGAAAACGATCGAAGAAGCCAGAACGTATTTTGCACGAGTGACAACAGAGCTGAACAGCCATTTTGCAAGATTGGGTTCCAAATGTGCAGAGGTAAATGGAGAAGATAAGTTACGGATTCTGCATGATTTTTACCGTACAGGAGAAGAATCTGGTTTTCATTTTGATATTCAGGAGAATATGAGAAAAGGACACAGCTTCAAAGATTATATCTGTCCGGATACCTTTGAATTTGAAAAAGACTATTTCCGTATGGGAGATCGTTATGGAAGGGTACTTTTTCTTCGGGAATATGCTTCTTACATCAAAGACGATATGATAGCAGAACTGACCGACATGAATCGGAATCTGATGTTGAGCATTGATGTGATTCCGGTTCCGACTGATGAAGCAGTACAGGAAGTGGAAAAACGTCTGCTTGGTGTGGAGACAAATATCACGAACTGGCAGAGACGGCAGAATGCCAACAATAACTTTTCAGCAGTGATTCCTTATGATTTGGAACAGCAGAGAAAAGAAAGCAAAGAATTCATGGACGACCTGACCACACGTGATCAGCGTATGATGTTCGGTATACTGACTATGGTGCATACCGCAGAATCGAAAAAACAGCTTGACGCAGATACGGAAACACTTCTGACAATCGGACGGAAAAAGTTATGCCAGTTTTCGGTTCTGAAATTTCAGCAGATGGACGGACTGAATACAGCACTACCCATCGGACACCGGAAGATTCCAGCAGTCCGTACACTGACTTCGGAGAGTGTAGCAGTGTTGATGCCATTCCGGGTGCAGGAGATTATGGACGCAGGTGGTATCTATTGTGGAGAAAATGCAATCTCCCATAACTTAATTATGTGTAATAAAGAAAAACTGTTAAATCCAAATTCATTCCTTTTGGGTGTGCCTGGAAGTGGAAAATCCTTTAATGCAAAAATGCA
>OJNP01000617.1_pt1 | contig 23382 bp, 20 predicted proteins | sample 1597921 | NCBI WGS metagenome assembly OJNP01 (sample SAMN01915213, study PRJEB22387) | human gut metagenome | isolation source: stool | host: Homo sapiens | place: USA | reverse complement strand
ATAACTATAAGCAAAAGGACGAATGAAAAAACTCTCGTTTTTTCACACGCCCTTTTTCTGTTATCATAGCATTTCACTCTACATTTGTAAATTAATCTATTTTTTTCATGATCGGGCTAAAATTTTGCGCCAGCGTTTTTTCAGGCATATACTTTTTATACACCTGACGCTCGAACCTTCTTATTCCAGTATCCGTTTCCTCTATTTTTGTCTCCTCATTCTCCTTTCCCGCATCTGCTTCTTTTTCTGCTTCCTCATCTATTGGAACAAAGCTACCGGAAAGCTCTCTGTCCTCCGGCTCTCCTGCAGCTTTGGTATCCACCTTTTCACTATCCTTTAAAAAGTCAAGCCCCTCATATCCGGTGTCGATCAGTTCTTTTATGACCGGATTTGCGGGGCTTATGGTACATACCTCAAACACTCTGTCCTTTTCCTCTTCCCTCATCCATCTGGAAGAACCATGCTGGAACTGCCCCACCGGTACGGGTATCTCGATTTCATCCGTCACTTTCATAAGGTCGGACTGATAAGATCTGCTGTTCTGCGTAAAGAACAGTACGGTACAGAGCAGCACGAAGCACTCAAAGGATAAAAACAGCATCCCCTGCTTCTGCTCGGTGAAAAGCCCTGCCAGACATTCCCATACAGGCACCATTGCAAAGGTTTTCATCTGTCCCGACAATACCCGGTGCAGGGCTGCCGTAAAAAACAGGTTAAACAGTGTTCCTGCTCCCACTAAGATGCTCCCTAAAATGATTTTCTCTTTCTTTTTTATGGTTCCATTCCTTCCTGCGGCGTTTCACTGTCCTTATGTACTTCCTGAGTGGTTATTTGAAAATCATACTGACTCTGTACTTCTTCCCAGACTTCCGGCTTTATAATCCCTGTAAAGTCCTGCCGGTAAAAGCTGCTCTGCTCCCCGTCATAAAGACTGGTGGCAAAAACCCTCCTGCCCCTGGCTGTAGGGCTGCACCCAAAGCCGCCGGTGGCAAGCCATAGCTGATATGGTCTGCTCCGGTATTCCGGTTTTAGGGCTTCATAATTCATTACCAGAATTTTTCCCATATAGTCCTTATCCCGGCTGTCCGGCATGCAGGAATGCTGCCCCAACAGTGCATGATTGTCCGCGCTGACCGGATAATACATAATGTCATCCGGCATTTCTACATTATAAATAGGAATACCAAGGCTTTTTGCATGGGCAATCTCACCCCTCATACCCTGACTGATATGTGTCCCCATTACCCACAGTTCCTCACATTTCTCCAGCATGGCAAGCCCCATTTCCAATCCCTTTTCCCGCTGCTCCGGTATGGTATCATTGTAAAACTGTGTAAAATACAGATGAGGTGCAAAGGCAAGCACCCCAAGGGAGCAGGCATTCTCACAATATTTTGCTGCCTGCTCTATGTTCTTTTTATAATCCTTCCCCGAAGGATTTTCCCCCCGAAGGGGACTTGCGATATAGACAAGTTTCATCCCTGCCCCTTTCATGCGCCAAATCCATAATCCACCTGTTCTCCATATTCGTCCTCATCCGCTTCCTCCTCTGCAAATGCTTCCTCATATACAGTTTCCTTCTCCGCTTCTGTCTGCCCTCTGTCAAGCTGCTCCTGCAAAAACAGGTTTGCCGGCGCGTCTATCTGTGGAATCTGTTGCTCCTGTGCCACTAGAGCATTGTACCTCTCCCTGTATGCCGGATAATGGGTACAGATAGTGGCATACAGGCTTTCCTCGGAAACGATTATTTCCTGACATTCCGGGACCACACCTTTTAACTCATACAGGGGAAGTGCCGCACTTTGCAGGGTATAATAGAAATATCCATTTTCCCGCCTGCCAAACTCACAGGCATAGGGTGTTAAAAAAGCCTCTGCAATCCTCTCATGGACGGCAATCTGCGGTTCTTCTCCGTTCAGTATGTAGATTCCGTTCCAGATTCGCTTTTTATTTTCTTCCCTGTCCCCCGGCGGCTCTATATCCTGAAAACGTGCTAAAGCTGCCTCCTGCCCGCCTTTTCTGACTGCCTCCATCTGTTCGGTGGCCGCAAGTTCCATCTTTTTTATCATAACCAGCCGCTTCTGCAGCATTTCCTGCCGGAACATTTCCATTGCCTCCCCTTTGGGATAGTAAAGATACCCGTCCGACTCCTTTCCCGCCGCAACTGTTTCAGGGGAAAAATCCTTCTCTGCCTGTTCCTTTGGGATCACAATTCCCTCGCCTTTCTCTCCGCATAAGTAATAAATGTTCAGGGCAATCTCAATGCAAAGATTGATGTTGCCCCAGATGCTGTCTCCCTGTGGCTGCATCAGCTTCCTCCTTCCTAGCGTTCCATGCCGTTACCCATGGAAAGGGCATCCAGAAGTCTTGAAACGTCAAACTTCCGTTCCTCCCGGTGCAGTTCCGGCACAATCTCCTCCACCCGGTTTACCAGTTCCCCGACTGTTTTCATATCTTCCTCGGAAAGTTCCTCGTCCATGGTCCTTAATTTTACAAGCCCTGCATGGATGAGCTGCAACTGCGTTTCCGTAAACAGTTTTCTTTCATCCACAAGACCGCTCCGTGTGGCAAAGCTCTCAAATGCTTCCTCCCTGTTGTAAAAATACTGCCTCTGAATAGGTCTGTTGTCATTCTGCGCATCCTGTTTGTAGGTCGAAAGCACATAGTCAAACAGCGGATGCTTCTTACAGGCTAAAATAACTCCGTTATGCTCATTCAGCTTCATCACACCGTTTTTCAGTTTCTCAGCCTTTTCCTCCTCATAAGGCTGGTCGGAGCAGATACCGCATAAACTGGCGGTCGCCCTTGCCATACTCCAGAGCCTCTCCATCTGCTTTTCCGGCACCTCTACAAAGGGATTCTTTTCAATCATGTCTGCTTTCGTGTAAAATGCAATAGTCTTTCCCTTAAACTGGATATCCACCACATAGTCCGGGGAAGAAGGCTGCGCCACCCCGAAGCCCTTTTTCTCCAGTTCCTCAAAAAATGCTTTGTAAAATTCTACTTTTGATTTCATAAATTTCCCTTTCCTGTATGCAAAACTTCTCACACTGTCAGCATTCCTGTTCTTCGTCCATGCTGTTTTCATCCCATCCTGCCTCGTGACCTGCAGCATATTCTTTCTGAATACTGTCTATAGAAATCTCTGACAGGTCATTTCCCAAATAAATTCCCCTGTCCCACTCGATTCCCCTGACAATGCTGTCTTCCGGATAAATTTCCTCTTTCGGGTACCTTGCGTATGCTCGCGTCCCTTCCGCAATCAGAAACTGCCCGCTTTTTAACGCCATCAGAAACAGGTCATTTTGATTCAGCACCATAAGCACACTGTAATCACTTCCGTTCAGGTTATGCAGTACCTCGCCCTGCCTGAAATCATATTCCATTTTTTCATAATGCAGCTTACCGATCAGCGGATGACCTTCATGATCCATGTTGTAGGCCGTCAGTACATCCAGACATTCTTTTGTACAGCGGTCTTTGTCAAAACTGACCTCTTCCTCTGTCATTTTATGGTTTCCCCCAAGGAAATCCTTAAGTTCCCATTCATCACTGCAAAATCTGGCATGAAAGGTTTTATTTGCCGCCAGATATACTTCTGCATACTGGCTGTTCTCCTTTGTCTGACACAGCTCCTGCACCGCATGAGCCAGTTCTGTTTCCGAACCCTCAAATGCCCGGAGCAGGATTGCCATATAGTCCTCCATGCTTGAAAGATACTTATATTCCGTACCCTTATTATTATTTGTAATAAGCAGAACATCCTTTAGTTTCAATCTGTACCTCCTCTCATCTTCTTTTTCAGAGACTGTGCGTACTGCCTGCCATATTTCAGTTCTGCGACTTCAAGAAGCATATCAATCCCTCTTTCCAGCTTTTCTTCTGCCTTGGATTGTCTTTTTACATATTCCCTGTACTGTTTTCTGATTTCTTCAGAAGGAATGGCTGCGTCCGTATGTCCCATCAGCCGCTTGTAAAAATACCATGCACAGTCCCCCGGAACAGCACCCATGATGCAGTCTGTGCCACCCCTAGTAAAAACATAGGGACATCCGCTGCACGGATGCCCCTGACTCTTAATTTCATTCATCATTTTAATGTTCATATCCTTTATCCTGATTTCTTAGGAATAATTCTTTTTTCGCCTCCTTCGACAGCTCTCCCGACATCCCCTGTCCGTCAAGGAAATCTTCTTCCTGTTTCCAAGCCGCCTGCGCCAGCATATCAAGAGCCTCCATAATCATTCTGGATGCCAGATATTCTTTGTGGCTCTTTAAGTATGCCTCTCCTCGTTTCTCCTTTTCCAGCCTGCATATCGCCTTAACACCGGATAATACCCGGTTTGCCAGTATCTTCTCCGCTTCCTTTTCAAACTTCTTCTTTTGCTGTAAAAGCCATTCCTCATCCGCAGCATACAGTCCCGCCATGCTGCACTTGGCATCTACATACCGTTCAAAGCACTTCCTGATCTCCGGTATTTCCAAAAGCAGGAATTGTACCAATTCGTCCGTCTTTTCCCTGCTCTCCGGTGGTAAAAACCCATAAGCAATCCTTCCGTGTTCCGGTATCATAGTCCGAAGTGCAAAGAGCCTCTCTGAAAGTTCCGATAGTATCTTTTTGTCAAAAGAGACTCCCTGTTCCAGTTCTTCCTCAAACCATTTTTCCGTTGCCTGAAATCTGCCGGGGCTTTTACACCGCAGTTCTTCTTCAAATTCCTCCACCAGTTCATCCGTTATCCGGCGCATTTCCTGTACTGCAAGATCTTTCTCTTTTGCAAAGGCAAGTATCTTTTCCGCAAAAGTGTCCTTTATCATCTGCTTTCGGATGGCATTGGGTATCTGCGGCGGTGTAAACGGATTCTTCACTCTTACAGACTTGTCCCAGAACACCACATGAATATGAGGGTGGCTCTTTTCCCCATGCACCGCAGCCGCCCATTGCAGGTTTTCCCGTTTGATGCCGTTTTTCTCCGCAATCGTCATGATGTGGTTTTCAATATATCTCTGCCAGCTTTTCTGATCCTTTAGAAGAAGCTCTTTTGCTGTATCTTCTGCAAAGGACACCACGCTGCGGTACATGACAATTCCCTTTTTAGAATTGGCATAAGATAACTTCGCCACATCCTTCCAGTCCTCAAATTCTGTAACCACTCCCGGCTCCAATTTTCCGAAAAGTCCGTGATTCATCTTTTCATTCTTCAAAACCCTTGGTCTGGTTGCAATATACCGGATATGGGCATAGTTTGCACCCGGTGTGTCCTTTTTGTTCGGATGCCGGAAACGCTGCTTATACACTAAGATTGACATTATTTTCTACCTTTCTCCGTGTTATTTTGTTGTACTCTGTCACATTATCTGCTAAAATTAGGAATACAAACCTGCAAAGGAGAATTGCCTTGAAACATACAGCAACATTAGAAGATACGCGCCATTCCTTTGATGAAATGGCTTCCTCATTACAAAATCATTTTCAGAAGATTAATCCGGAAGAACCGGAAAACGTCAAACTTGCCAACGAATACTATAAATGGACTTCCTTAAAAACAAATCTGCTTCTGAATGAAAAAGCCTTTCAAATACCCTCCTCCGCCCTGCCCAATGTCATCAAGCCATCTGCATTTAAGTGGCTGCACAGCGATAAACAGGCAGTAGTGTCAAAATACTATCAGTACGACAAAGCTACCGATAAATATGTGATTGCTGTCAAAAAAAGTATCGTGCCGGAACCGGATATTGAGCTGATTATGCGCTCTCTTGTACTGATTCGGAAAGCTGTTGTCTGGGTAGATTTCGGTTATAACATCGGCACGGAATTTGGCGGCAGGCATCCGGCAATCATACTGAAAAATTTAAAGGATTCCCTTATCGTTATTCCTTTATCTTCACAAATGCCCAAAACTATGGACTACAATATAATGGTTGATAAGGTCTACGGTTTTCCTGAAATGCCGCGCTGGGCAAATATAACAAGGATTACACAGGTCAGCCTTTCCAGAGTCCACTTCGAGAAGTTTGGTGATGTAAAACCCGGCGTATTAAAAGAAATCCGTGAAAAACTGGTTTCCTGCGGTATCATTTAGGCTTTTTCTGCATACTTTATTACTGCTACAAAATGTTTGACATCACTGCTGCTTTGTGCTAGTATGATGATGTAAACGCAGGAGCAATCCTGGTAATTTTGTAACCGTGAAGCCGTCATTTATGGCGGCTTCTTTTCGTACTATAATATATTTGATACCGTTTTCACTGCTTTTCTACCGCTCCCAATCTTCCTCTCCTTCCCTTTCCTCTGCATCTGCTTCTTTCATCTGGACCGCCAGCCGCTCTCCCATTCTTTGCAATCCTTCGTATATCCTCTTTGTTTTCTCATAAGGTGCTGCATCTAAAACCAGCTCCGGCTCTCCACTTTCATTCTCCTGTATCTGCACAGAAACCTCTCCACTGGATATGAAGATAGCGTTGCAGGCAATCTCCATCCACGGATAGGTAAGACGGGACAGTTCATGGGGCGTGGCGGTCGTCCTGCTGTTCCATGAGAAAAGGTTATGTGCCATAGACAAAAGCTGGCTCTGGTACTCCTCCAGATTTCCTTTACATGTCCTTTTGATTTTGTCAAAGGAAATACCATATGAATCCACACATTTTTTTGCTGCCTCGAAAAGTTCCGGTACACTGGATAAAATGTAAAAGGCTGCCCGATAGTCAGAATCCAGTTTCTTCCCTTCGGTCAACCCTACAAGATGCTCATATCTTTGTGCCTGATTCACTTTTGCGCTCCTCCCAATAATCACTTAATAACTACTCTCCCATACATAAATCCGCTTCCTGTTCTTCTTCCATGAAATCACCATGATCACACATTCCTGTTATTTGATCTAGAAGTTCCTTGGTCTGTATGGGACTGGTTGCCATAGTCAGCTTTTGTTGTCTGTAATCATAACTGTACACTTCATCAGACAGCACTTCCTCAGGTGCAACCTGTGTTCTATTTATTTCCATTACCATGCGTTGAAGTTCCTCCGCATTCATATCTCCATTATCCTTCATCAGGATAACTTCATGGATACTGCTGGGAAGAATGAAAAAATTACTTTGTGTTGCTTCCCCGATTTCCTGTAACAAATTTGGATAAAGTATGGCTGTTGCACCATTTATTTTGGCTGTATTTGTAAGGACATACTGTTCATAGGGTAAAATTTCCTTACTTTTTTCTGCCCTTTGATCCTGCTCTGGTATATCCAGATTAAGAAAGCCACGAAATTCCTCCTGTTCTTCTTCCGAAAGTGTCTCCATACAACCAGAAAGCAAAATCTCTTTAATGTTCCTCATGTCCGGCTTAAAAATTCTTTCCGTATTTTTTAGTGCCTGTTCATATATTTCTTCTCTTGAGATTCCCCACATTTCCAGCATACCTGACTTAACCATGAAACTCGACATTCCCTTTTCCTGATTGTTTGTGCATAAAACACGCACAACGGATGTAATATCTGTTTCAGTAATATCTCTGCGTACAGCATCTCTCAAATAATCCTGATTATTGTTTCTATTCAATGCCACCACATACAATCTGTTTTTCACACTCTCGTAGTCCTTTACCTCAAACGGAAGCAAATTTTCATTGTTTTCCATGTTTTTTTGGTATATCCGGGCAATAGCGGTCAAAATATTTTCCATATTCCCATCATCCTCATATGTCCGATAATAATCTTCAAGATAAACATTAGGAACAATTCTGTCCTCTGGACGTTTAATACATATTGCATGAAATTTCTGATTATTATTTTTACTAACCTCCTGAATTGTCACATCTGCATTTGCGTATTCTTCCGGCAAAAAAGACAAAATCTGCTCCTTTACCTGTTCCATAAATTTTTCATACGTCATGGTTCATTCTCCTTTTTCTATAATTTTTCAGCCAGTTCCCGCAGATTAGCTGTATCCTGTAGGAAACTGTTGATCTGGAAATCCTTTTTTTGCATATAATCCACACCCAGCTTGACCGCTTCGGAAAGCATCTGGTCAAAATCGTCCTCACTCCCCTCATTGGCAAGGTTCATCAGAACCTTAATGAGAAGAAAGAAGATTGCTCCATTGATTTTTCCTATCTTCATGAGCATCTTTGCAAGACGATCCGTGTCATGATCTGCAATCGCCTTGATTTCGTCCACATGATATACTGCTGTAATCTCCTGCCGGATGATGCGGGCAATAAAATCTATATCCTCACGGCTTCCCTCTATGGAAAGCCCTTTCTCCACATATCCCCGCACCAATTCCGATGTCGTGGTATGATTTTTGGCTGCCAACTTATCCAACGTTTCCAAAGTCTCCGTTGTAAAATTGATAGAACGCTTCTGTGTCAGCTTTTTGATACTTCCACCTCCCATTTACGGTTCTTCCTGCAAGGGTTCTGACAGGAACCCCACACATTATGAGATAACCCCGTTGCAGGCTTTGCCTGCAAGCTGTTTTCCGGCGGTGTGGAACCCGCCTATTCCCGCCTTAACCACCAAGCTGAGCTTGGTGTCAAGGCCGGTGTGCACAGGCACACCCGGCCGCGGAGCAGCCTTTTTCCTAAAAAGCGGAAAAACAGTATCTTACGGCTCCATGCCCTCGTCCTCTGCCTCGGCTTCTTCAGATGCCCTATCCCGCAGCAGCTTAGCAAAATACTCCACCGCTTCCGCTTCTTCCGGCTTCAGCACAAGCTCCACATTGTGCTTCTCATAGGTACGCCCACGCCCATTCAGCATAAGGGAACATTCTGCAGCAATCCGGGACATCCAAAAGAACGCATCTGCTCCTTCCTGCAAAGTCTTTCCCGTAGCAAACCGCAGGCTTTTCTGCTCTCCATCTTCATCACAGTAAATCAGGTCAATATCCAGATAGATACCTTCACTGCCGCCAAAATTAGGAACACACAGGGCAAAATTGAAGTCCGGCAACTCCCTTGTTTTCGTCCTCATATCCACATCGTAAAGAAAATACTCGTCCGGAAGCATTCCCTTTTCTTTCAAATGGGCCTCCAGCTTCTCAAATGTCTCTTTTGCATCCGCCATTCCGATATGCCTTACACGATGCTGTTCATCCGGCTCACTCCACCGGTCTAACTCAAAGGTCTTTATTTTTTCCATTTACCGCTCCTCCTTTCCCGCTATCTTTCTTCTTGAAAAGTCTCGTCCACTTCCAAGGATGCTTCCAAGTCCTGCCGGATATCTTCCCTGCTCCCTCTCACAGATGTACCATGAGTACTGTATTCCTCAAAGAACTGTTCCTCCATTTCCATACTGCAGCAGGCTATCTTTCCGCCCCTCGGAAACAGGAAATGCAGCGTGTTGTCGGACGGCTCCTGCTCCACAGGTACGCCGTCCATAATCTCATCCACATCGCCTATAAAGCTCTGTGGGCTGTTTAGAATATTCCGAACCAGATAGACCGGGAGCTGCACCTGCCATAAGCCATAATCATCTTCTCCATGATGCCAGAAGACATTTACAAGCTCATAATATTCTCTCCCGTCAATCTGTTCCTTGGCATGATAAAGAAACGGACTGTCTGTTTCCATTTCTGTCCGCAGACGAATGATCTCTGCCAGTCGTTCCACATCTTTTCTTATATTCTCCGGCACCTCCCCGCCAATATAGCTGCCATTCTTAAAAGAGTCTGCTACACAGTCAATGTCAACAATCTTAGAATCCATGCCAAGCTGCACCGCATCTGCAAGACTCATGTCAAAATATTTTTCCGCTTTTTCTTCCGTTCCGCACTGATACAAAAGAAGCCGGGTTAAGATTCCCCTTATTTCTCTCTGCATCTCATCCGGTAACTGGCATACATATACCGGTCTCATTCTCTACCTCCAGTCTTTCTTCACCTTCCCAGCCCCTCCTCATCTTCCTCGTCTTCCGTCATGCTCTGCTGTTGTCTGGGCTGTTCATAAAGAGAAGTCAACACTTTGTTGAAATCTTTCTCTGTGGGTGTCTGTATGGCGACCTTATACCCTAATGACTGATAATGCTTCTTCGCTTCTTCTGCCCTTACCTGACCGTGATTGTGAGGTGTACCGTCTGCAAGTTTCCCGTCCACATCATTGTCATAGCAGAACACGATTTCATTGACCTTGGGATGCTCCTCTAAGAACCGCTTCAGTGCCCTGTCTGACAGGCAGCCTTCCGATATCCGGTAGTCCTTTCTCCAGTCATATCCCCGCAGCTTATAAAGCGTGGCATGGCTCATGGCATCAATAGGTGCCTCAAACTCATAGACACGGTTGCTTTTTCCCTCCATGAGAAAACCGTAGGTCTTATCCGAGTTCTCCATATCCTGCCGGAAACTGCTGTCTGCACTGGGACCACGCAGGGCGCAGTATCTTGGTGTCCCCTTGCTGTCATACCCGACAAACGCACAATTCCGGCACACTTTGCCGCCTATTTCCTGTCTTGACTGATATACTTTTGCCTGTTTCATCATGGTCTGCACAATTTCCGGATCAATCTTTCTTGTCTTTGTCAGGTACGCAAATACCCGGCGGTCGTCCGTGTCCCTGGGCGGTAATACCATCGTTCCCCGTTCTGCTTTTTCCTGTGGTGCCACTATGTGGGCGGTCTGTTCATAAGCCCTGCACCCCAGTATCTGTTCCATAGCCTCCCTCTTTTTCAGTCCCAGATAATTCATGGCAAATTCAACAATGTCGCCGCCCCGTTCTTCCGTAAATGAATAATAGCCACGGCCATGCTTGAACAGGTACAATCCCCCATTGTGCTTCACATGAACCGTGGCCTTATCGCTTTTCTCAATCTCAAAACCATTTCTTACCGCAAAATCTATAATATTCGTATTATAAATCTGCCGCATCTGTTCTTCCGTAAAGGGCATTGGTCTGCCCCTCTGCTGTACCTGCAACTGCCTTCCTCCTTTCCATCTACCGCTCATTTTCCATATCTTCCCCATCAAATCTATTCATCTGCTTCAAATTATCTGCACTGATGACAGTATATCCCGTTTCTTCTGTATGTTCCTCTTCTTTCGTGTATTCCGCATCTTCTCCGTATGCCTTATATAAGGTAAATCCCTGTTCCTTGATATTCGCCATCCATTGGTCGAAAAATCCCATCAGATCCTCCATCTGCTTCTCGGTTCTGTCCCCGGTTTCGTAATAGATGCCCATGTTATCCTGCGTGTAAGATAAGGCATAGATACAACGCTGCGTATCGTCCAGCATGAACGTAATCTCCGGATCACGCATCCTGTCCCCATTCTGTGTATAATAGTGTGCAATACTGTACTCATTCTCTCCGATGGTTTCAAGCACAAGGTCATCAAAGCCGTCCTGTTTGAATTTCATGTAAGTATATGTACCCTCAAATAACTCCGGTGCCAGCTTACGCAGTTTCCGGTAGATACTGTTTCCATGGCTTTTTCCCGCTTTTTCCGTTCCTTCCTCGTCTGCATCCGCAAATTCCAATTCCAGATTAAGGGATACCTGTTCTTTCAGAAGCTCCGACAGCTTTTCTTCCTCAGAAAAGGGGCGCTCTGCCTGCACTTTCGCCGCTTCAAACTGTTCTTTCAGTTCTCCCAATTTCCTCTCCTCATCTTTCAGATACTGCGGTATCTTCTCTGCAAGATTCTCAAGCCTTGTGATATTTCCCAGTGCAGATTCACCGGCATCCACCTGATAACTGCCTTCCCCTTTCAGGCAGAGAAGTACATCCTGAAATGCTCCTCTTTTCAGCATTACCTGTAAACCGGCGTAGGTCCCGGCTGATACGGTGTCTCCTGCCTCATGCCCCAGGTTTGCCATCTGCATCTTCAGATATTCACCCGCCTTTGTCCGCTCGTCAAACAGCCTGTGATTTAAGGTAATAGAAAACTCCTGCGGCACCTCTTTCTGATACAGCTCTGCATCGGCTTTTCTATGTTCTATCCTTTCTGTACATTTCTTAATTTCCTGAGGATAATAGACCGTAATCTTGTTCTGCAAGTCCGTATGCTCACTTTTCCAAGCCGATTTCAGTGTCTGCAGGCGATAGACCTCATTATCCACCTCCATTTTCCTCTTAATCTTAGGATCCGATACAGCAAGAGCCTTGAACTCGGCATACTGAATCACCACCTCGTCCACATCCTCACAGCTCCTAAGCGCACTCCGGCCAGTCATGATCTGGCTGATATACCGCTGCTTTTGTTCCAGTATCTGCCAAAGGTAAGCATCAAAGGTCTGCTCCGTGATGTAATTAAAGATAGATATCTCATCATTTTCATTTGATATACTGGCATTTCATGTGCATATCCATGGCACGCTGGCTGCTCTGTCCTCCCACGCCCGCCACTCTCTGCATCTTGGTATAGCTGTAATTATTCTTATAGGCATGGGCCTCATCCACAAACAGGTTATCCACGCCCAGTTCCTCAAAGGAAATCGTTCCGTCTTTCTTCCCTGCATTATAGAGCCTGTCAAAACGGTCCTGTAAATTATGCCTGAATATCTCCATCTGTTTTAAGGACCATGTTTTCCCGGAAAGCATCTTCATTTCGTCTATCTTCTTTGTGATTTCATCAATCTCCTCCTGCATGGTGGCTAACTGCCGCTCTCTTGAAAGAGCGATCAGTTCAAAGGAACTGTGTCCCATGATGATACAGTCATAATCCCCTGTGGCGATACGGCTTACAAACCGTCTCCGACGTGGCTTTTCAAAATCTTTGTTCGTTGCAACTAAAATATTGGCATTAGGATAAAGCCGCATAAACTCTGTCGCCCACTGTTCTAAGGTATGGTTCGGTACTGCAATCAACGGCTTGTTACATACTCCCAGCCGTTTTCTCTCATAGGCAATAGCACAGGCTGTCATGGTCTTACCGGCTCCTACCTCATGCGCCACCAGAAGATTCCCGTCACTGTAAATACCCATGGCTACCGTGTCACGCTGGTGTTTTCGCAGAGTAATGGCATCATTCATATCCGGCAGCATCAGGTCATCCCCGTTGTAGGTTCTGGGACGGATGTTGTTAAAGCGGTCATTGTAAAGCTGCGTTAATGCAGCCCCTCTCTCCGGTTCTGCAAACAGCCATGATTCAAACTCCATTTTGATCTGTGCCTGCTTCTCCCTTGCAAGCAGGGTTTCCCGCTTGTTCAGCACATACCGCACCTTTTCTTCCCCTGTCACCGGGTCCTCATACTCCTGCCTGTCACGGACTTCCACCGTTTTCAGGTTCAGGGTATATTCCATAATCTCGTAGGCATTCAGTCGTTCTGTCCCGTAGGTTTTATTTGCGGCAATGGAATCTCTCTCGGCCCTCTTTTCAGTAATGAAATAGGTTCCTGTATATTCCGCAAACTCGATATGGATATTGCTGTCCCTGTTATGCTTGCTCGTTGCAAACTTCTCATACATAAAATCCTGATAATATTTCACCGGTATCCATGTAGAGCCAAGCACGAAACTGATGTCCTCCGGCTTTAACGGTTCCGGCTGTACCTTCTTTAGTGCCTCCACGTTCCGCCCAAACCACTCCGGGTACTCCTCTTCCGCCAGGACAGCCTGCGCCAGTTTATCCTTTACGTAGCCGCTTAAATATTCCTCTGCAAGCACCCAGCCGGACGTGGCATCTCCTTGCCGCCACTTTGCCGGATCCTGATATACACGCTCCCCCAGTTCCTCCAGAATATCCTCCTTGCTGCATATCTGCCCGTCCTTACGGTACAGATACTGCATATAATCAAGGTCAAACTTCCCTTTTGCATTCATGGTAATGCGCAGGGCTTCCTCCACATTGTCTGCTGTTTTTGGCATACTCTTTGGACGGATCGTGGCCTTATGGAATACTGCTGTCTTTTTGTACTCGCCTTTTACCTTTTTCCCATGCTCGTCCTTTACTTCTTCCTCAATGGAACGTAAAAGCGGAGAATCTGCATCCTTGGAAAATGCCATAACATTCCCCTGCAAATTGAGATACCCATATTTTTTTATATAACTGTCATACTCCCGGTTCAGACGGTCTAATAATTCTTTCAGTCTCTTTTCATACTCCATGGTGGGCAATTCCCACCCCAGTTCAGGATCGCCGTGAAGCTGGAAGTCCATCAGTTCCCGCAGGGCATCCCGAATGCGGAGCATTCCGTCTACCCTCTCTGCCTTCTTCCCGGTCAGCTCCTGACGGTACATCCGGGAATCTTCCCGGTAATAGAAAGCGTCCCCCACCTTGGTATAACTGTAATTCTTCACATCCGGCGTTGCTGGAAGCCACTCTTTGATAACCGTGTCTTTGTCCTCCGATAGTTCACTTGCCGGTTCCTCATACTGCCCATGGAGCCTGCCTGCTGCTTCCTCCAGCAGTTCACTTAAAGTTTTATCCGGGTATGGCTTGCATGTTACAAAATCATGGCTTCCATACATACCGGTTTCCTGTGCCATGGTTCCCAGCACCATCTCCGGGTGATCTATGAAATAACTGTTGTAGGGGATTCCGTTCTCGTCTTTTTCCACGGAAAGCCACGGTGTATTCCTTTCATCCGGTATGATTTCCTGCTCCCGCTTTTTCAGAAACAATATGTCCGTGGTCACTTCTGTTCCTGCCACCTGTTTGAAAGCATTTTCCGGCAGACGGATGGCACCGATCAGTTCCGCCCTCTGTGCGATATACTTCCGCACAGACTGGTTCTCCTTATCCATTGTGAATTTTGTGGTAATGACTGCAAGGATGCCTCCGCTTCTTACCTTATCCAGACTTTTCGCCAGAAAATAATCGTGTATCTTGAAGTTATAACGGTCATACCGCCTGTCACTGACTTTAATATTATGAAAAGGTACATTGCCCACCACCACATCAAAGAAGCTGTCGGAAAACTCTGTGTCCTCATACCCTTTGATAAGAATGTCTGCCTGCGGATATAATTTCCTTGCAATGCCTCCAGCAATGGGTTCCAGTTCCACTCCATAGAGTCTTGACTGGTTCATACTTTCCGGCAGGGCTGAGAAAAAGCTGCCTGTCCCCAGTGCCGGATCCATAATGTTTCCTGACCGGAAACCAAACTGGTAAAGTGCCTGATAGATAAACTCTATGACTTTCTGATCCGTATAATAAGAGGTCAGGGTTGAAGCCGATGCCGACTGCATTTCCTCCTCTGTCAGCAGCTCTGAAATCTCATCATATTCCTTTTCCCAGCCTTCCTTTCCGGGTGTCAGGGCATTGGCAAGACCGCCCCAGCCAACAAAACGGGCTAAGACGATCTGTTCCTCTGTAGTTGCAATACGGTTCTCCTGCTGTAACTGTTTCAGTAGCCTGATTGCCTCCACGTTATTGCGGAACTTTGCTTTAGGGCCTCCCTCGTACAGACGATGCTCCGGCTGATAGTGATAATTCAGTGTACCGTCCCGAAAACGCTGTTCCATTTCCTTTGCCACATCCATGGCATACTTCTCATTTGCCTGCCCGATGCGGCTCATGTTTTCTATCCGTTTCTTTGCTGCTTCCGAAAAATCTCCATCCTCTACGGACTGCACAACCGTCTGAGCCACTTCTCCCTCTGTGTAATTGGGTTGCAGAAGCTCTGCATTTTCAATCAGGACTACCGGCAGTCTCTCTATGACCTTATATCCATGAAGCCCCTGTAGCTGCTCTATATCTCCCAGTTCAACCGTATGGTTATCGTCCAGATACTGAAGCACTTCAAAGATACGGTCGTCATACGCAATCCGGCTTCCCACCGGGAACGGCATATATCCGCTCTTTATTTCCTCCGGTCCTGTTTCTTCCTGCAGTATCTGGTCGCCCCCTTTTCCGTCATCCTCGTAAGGACCGGGATAAAGTTCAAACAGGCTGAGCTGTCCGTCCTCATGGTCTTTTCGGGAACCAAGCTGCATATCTTCTATTTCATCAGGAATATTGAAATCGCCAATGGCATCTTCTTCCTCATGGTATGGGATATACTCGCTGTTCTGCATCAGAGAACCTATCACATGGGTAATCACATCCCACGAAAGCCGCACAAAGCCCTCTTCCCCGAAAAAGAAATCCGCCACATCCTTTCCCGGCATGATTCCCCGTGTTCCGTCACTGCTTTTTTGCAGTCCGTAATCAAGGTAAATATCCCTGACGGCATTCCTTTTCACAGCCGGATCTGTCTCTTTTGCAAACACCTGATTGATACGGCCATACAGTTCCAAAGGAAATACGCCGGTATCGGTCAACAGGCTCTGCACTTCCTCCCAGTCCTTATGCTCCCTGATATTCTCTTTTGTCGCTGACTGCGGAATATGAAAAGAGGAACCCTCTGCGGCATGTTCCGCTTCGGATTCCTCTGATGCTTTTTCGGTATTCTTTTTTACAGGCTCCGGCTCTGCCGCTTCCTCTTTTTCTGCTATCTTAACTGGTACACTACTTCGTGCAGGATAATCTCCTCCGCCTGTCTGGTTATCATCTCCATGTGTCCGGCTCTCTCCAGCATATCCTCGGTCTCCGGCATCGGCTGTGCCTCCAGAAGCTGCTGAATCAGCGTTTCTTTCTTCGCTTCTGCTTCCTCGTCCACCTTGGCTATCAGCTCGTTTATCTGCCCCAGTGCGATCAGCTCCGACAGTCTCTGCGGGTACTTCGACATCATGTAGTCCTTCCATCTTCTCCCGAACATCCCTGTCGGTCTTAAGTCGTACTCCTTGTTCACGGATATCTGAAGGTTCGGATACAGCATCCCGTCCTCCCCTTTCGTGTATTCCAGTTTCGCTAACGGTTCTCGGCTCATATCTCTGACTCCTTTCTTCCTTGATTTCCTCAATCTGTTTATGTATCTCTGACAATACCGATCTTGCTATGGCGCAGGTATAATACCCAAGTCCCATGAACAATTCCAGACTTCCAAAATGGCTGATATTCTCAAATGCCCCTGTCTCCTCAAAAATCTCTGCCTTGATTCCGCATTTCTTGAAAACAATATAAGCTGCACTGTCTGATACAAGTTTTGCAAACTCTGCCTGCACTGCCCCGGCAGGAAGTCCATACAGTACACTGTTCTCATCCTTTACCTCTACACGGGAAAGATATTTTTCAAAAAACGCATCCGCCTGCATACCGACAAGCTGGCAGAGACAGTTTTCAATACTATTCTCGTCTGTCCCAAACTGTTTATGGAAACGGTCTAATATTTCCGGCTGATACTGCCTCTCCAAAGACCAGACCGCACTCATGGCTCTCCGAAAACCCTCATAGTCGCCACGGGTATCTGCAAGGTCAAAATAATAAGCAAGCGTGGCTTTCGGATTATTCATATCCACAACGCCGATGCCTTTGGAACCGGCTTTCAAATATCTTCCGGTCTGCTTCTCCCAACCCATCTTCGTTGCAAGAAGTCCCGCATCCGGTCTTTGCACATAAATCAGCACGTTCTTGTCAAAGGACATCTTGTAGTATTTTGACACACTGGACAAAAGCCCCATCCACTCTGTCCTGTTCTGTGTCAGTGCCTGTACTGACTGGCGGTACAGGTCTGCAAGATAGGTTTCTCTACCCAACCTTCTGCTCCGGATTTTCGCTGCTCTGAGCGAAATAAAACTCCAATGCCTTTACAATCGTATCCTCGATTTCCTTTCTGCTCTGCTCCCTGCCAAAAAATCTGTTGATGACTGTCTCCTTGATTTTGATGGGTTTCGGGCTGCCACTCCTTGCAGCCTTCGTTTTTTCTCCGGTAATGATCTGCCGTAACAGTTCCTCTGTCAATTTGCCTTTCTTAGCATAGTCATGTATCAGCGTTGATTTCTTAATATCCACACCATGCCCCGCTTCTATCATTTCCGCTATTAAATATTGTTTTTCTTCCTCTTTTATGAAAGAAATGTCATAAGCTACTTCAAAAGCAATTTTCCGATTATCAAGAAGCTCCATAAGTGGAGAAATCAAAGAGGCTATGCGAAGATACTTTGCAATTTTATCTTTCCCAAGAGCGTATTCCTCGCTGACTTTTTCATTAGCATTTAACTTTTTCTGAATTTCAGAACAAGTCCCGTTTTCCCCAATTTCATGCGGGTTTACGAGTTCTTCAATCTCTTTTATCAGATCATTTCTCCGCCCCTGGCTTTTGATTGCATCATAGTGCTGTTTCAGACAATATGCCTTTTCAGAGGGGCTTAAATCATCAAAAGAACGCTGGCGCAGATTTGTCTCTGTCGCAATCAGAATGGCATCTTCATAGGTCAGATTTTCCCTGATAATGACCGGACCTTTGGTAAGTCCGGCGATGCTTCCTGCATTCTGTCTGTTATGTCCGCTTAAAATCGTGTTCTTGCCTTCGTGCACCCATACGATAAGTGGTTCAAGGATACCAAACTCACGGATACTGTCTACCATATCCTGAAGCCGCTGTCCTGTATAAAGCTTGAACTTATGATTTGGAAGCGGCTCCATCACAGCAAAGTCCATTTCCGTGATTCCCGTTCCGCCGTTTTCCGGCTCCGGCTGACATTGTTCTTCCTTTGTCTTGAAATCAAAGAGGTCGTCCATACCGTCCAGAGAAGAATTAAGCAATGTGCTTCTTGCCGGTATTTTTGGTGTTCTGGTCGCCATTTTCCATCAACTCCTTTACAAATTTTTCATAGGCTTTCGCCGCCGGATTATCCGGTTCATACTCACAGATCGTCATACCATACTCTACAGCCTCCGGCACTTTAATAGACCGGGGAATACTGTTTGTAAAAATACACACTTTTTCCCCAAGTGCCTGCTGTAACTGCGCTTTCACACGCTTAGATACCCTTGTCCGTTCATTATCCATGGTGATAAGGATTCCTTCGATTTCCAATCTGGCATTTGCGTGGCTCTTGATTCTGTGGAAAGCTCTTAGAAACTCTGCCATTCCCTCTACCGCCAGCGTTTCCGACTGTACCGGAATAATCAGACTGTCACAGCATATCATCACATTTATCATGGCTGTCCCCATCTTCGGCATACCGTCAATGAGGATGTAGTCATACTGCTCCTTAATGGTGTCCACAAACTCTTTCAGCTTGTATTCTGCAAAATCAGTATCACACATCAGCTTATCAAAGTTATCCAGCTTGTTATTCGCCGGAATTAAATCTACCCCTGTCTCTGTCCTTATCATGTAGGACCCTTTATCCGGCAGTTCCTCATTCATCACGATACACTTCAAAATGTCATAAATTGTCACGGAAAGCTGCTCTGGTGCAGTCACTCCGCAAAGTTTTGTTGTGTGCCTCTGCCCGTCAAAGTCAATCAATGCTACCTTACAGCCCTCCTTAGACAGCAGATATGACATGGTTGTGGCAGTCGTGGTCTTACCTACCCCGCCCTTTCTGTTTACAATTCCTAAAACCTTGCCCATACGTTTGCTTCCTTTCTCTTGTTGAATTTGTTATTTTGGTTACATTAGATTCTCATGCAGGCAGCGAGCCAAGGTCAGGCTTGCTGTACCTTGGCGGCCACCTATGGGTAACATATTTTATATGCACTTGGATAAAAATAGGGTTAAGCACTTGCCTCCTCCCGATAGAAATTAAAGCAGAGCTAAATCAAGTATCCCATTTTCATGGAATTTAGATTTAGCCCTGCTTTGGTCATAACGACATCAGCCAATATCCCTAATATTGACAGATCCCGGCTATTCACTATAAGATTTTAATATAACAGCGCTGCCCTATCTACTCTCCTTAGAATAGCGAAAATAGGACTAAATCATAGAAACCGCTTCTTTATAGCTAATCTCTTGACTTAGTCCTATTATAACGTCATCATCAAATGTCAAAGCCACTTTCTTAACTTCCTCTTCTTTGATTTTTCCTGATGCTACTTTCGTGTTCTCTTCTGCCATTCTCTCTGTCTCCATCCCACTGTCTGCTCTTATCCTATTGTCCTTTTTTTCCACGCAAATACCAATGATCCCTGTAAACGCAAAAATAAGCAGCAGAAAACCTGCTGCTCTTTTTATAATGAATTGTTGTTTCCCATTGCTTTTCTGTCTCAAACGGATTCCCCGGCTGTCATTTCTTTGTTAATAATATATGCCGTTCTTCCCATGAAAATTATAAGAATCATCATTCGGCAGATAACCATAGAAGCTGTCATCCGGTGTATGACCATAGAATTCTTCATCCGGTGTGTAGCCATAGTAGCCATCATAATAGCCATCTTTGTATCCCTGCTGATAGCCCTCATATAAGCCATCATAATAATCACCGGAAGCATCATCATTTTCAGATCCTTCATAATAATAAGTGCTGTTATCTGTGCTTTCTGTTCTGGCAGCTGACACAAACATACAAGTCCAGAAAATGACTAACAGAAAGAGTGAGCTTATGCCCATGACAATCCCGGAGATTGCCATCCCTTTTGGTGCCTTTCTCGTCAACTGGATAATACCAAAGATAATGGCGAGGATCGCAAGTGGGATATTCACAAAGGAAAAGAATAATACCAGTGAGATAATGCCAAGTACCATGGAAGCAATCCCGAAGCCACGTCCACCGGAAGGAACTTCCCTCACACTCCAGCTCTGATCTGGCGTCTGCGGATCATAATTCTGCTGCGGCTGCTCCCCGCTGACCGGTTGCTGACTGCCGTCCCGGTAGTCTGTACTGTCTCCGGCAAACTGATAAGCAATTCTTGGCGCACCATTTGCAAGATGAATGATTCCACATCGCACGAATCCATTCTTTTCCAACAAATGCTGCATGATTTTATTATCCTCATGGGTGTCTGCTCTCAGATTTCCAATCTGGCTCTTACACCAGCTAATACATCCACTGGCAATTCCATGATAAGAAGTATTTCCCGCAAGTCTGTGAATGGTTCCATATGGTTCATGATTCAGCCATGCCCCATTTTCGATCCCATAATAAGTCGGATCTTCGCCTTTTATAAAGGCAAATGTTGCTGCCAGATTCTTTTCATCATTTTCTACAATGTAGCTGTTTCCAAAGGCAATATCCTTTTCCAGCAGTTCTCTCGACGGATAACTGTCATCCCACTGGTTTGGATTTCCATTTTCACGCATAAAAACCCTTGCCTGCGCATATAACTCCATCATTGCCGGTATATCTTCCATATTTGACCGTCTAACGTACATACCTGATCACCATATCCTTAGTTAAATCCAACAATTTTCTGTGAAAGTTTGTAAGCTGCAACTGAAATCTTTCTTCCGCCTCTTCCCGGAAGGTTCATCGCATTTCCCATAATACCGTTTCTCAAATGGTGGAACAGACGGATATCATGGTCTTTGATATATTTCCATAACTCACGTTTTTTCTCAAGATTCTCCTCTGTGCCGGAGCGGATCAGCATGATCGTTGAGATCACTGTGATGATCTCAAGATAATTAAACATATAATGACGTAGTTTTGGATTCGGGATCTTCCAGAGATCAAACTCATCGATCATGATCTTATTCACCTTGATCTGCTGGTCAATACGACCGATCATCACTTTTTCATTGACGGACTGATCATCACGTCCAATGAAGTAACGGTAAAAATCAACATCCATATAGTACATATGCTTTACGCTTGGCAATGGCTTGTACACATAAATGTTATCCACATAAAAAGTATGTTTTGGCAGTTCAAGCCCACATTCCCGCAGAAGCTGTGTACGGTAAATGACAGAATGCATCAGAATGTACTGTCCCTTGTGAAATCTTCCTGCCTCATTCCATGTAAAAATCTTATCCTGCGGCAGGGAAGAATAGCGCATGATTTTTTTGTGCCGTACACCCTCTTTTTCATAAACATAATTTGCAATGAACATATCCAGCACGGTATCTCCGCCAGCAAGCTCACGCAATTTTTTTAAAATCTTCATATAGGCTTCGTAATCCACCCAGTCGTCACTGTCCACAACCTTGAAGAAAAGTCCTGTGGCATTGCGGATCCCGGCATTCACTGCCTCTCCGTGCCCTCCGTTTTCCTGATGGATGGCACGCACGATTCCCGGATATTTTCTCTCGTACTCGTCTGCGATCTCTGCGGTGCGGTCCTTTGATCCGTCATCCACGATCAAAATCTCAACATCATCACCGCCCGGAAGCAGAGACAGGATGCAGTGCTCCATATAATCCTGCGAATTATAAGATGGAATTGCAAATGTAAGTAACTTCATAATGATAACCTTTCCTACTGATTCATAATGGCATCTGCCAGTTCCATGGCTTTTTTCGTCATGGCATCAATATTGTAATATTTGTATTCTGCAAGTCTGCCTAATAAATGGAACTTCGGAAGTCCTGCTGTGAGCGCTCTGTATTTCCCATAAAGCGCCTGATTTTCCTCATTTAAAATCGCATAGTAGGGAATCTCACCCGCCGCGCCCGTATATGCAAACGGATATTCTTTTACAATCGTAGTTCCATCTGTATTTTTCTGTCCTGTCAGAAATTTAAACTCCGTAATGCGGGTGTAATCTTCGCTTACCGTGTAGTTTACCACGCTGCGTCCCTGATAAGACTCCTCATCATAATGCTCAAAATGGAAATCCAGCGAACGATACGGCAGTCTGCCGAATTTACAATCAAAAAGCTCATCCAGCGCTCCTGTGTAAATGACATCTCCCTCAAATGGTTTTCCCTCAAAAAGGATCTCATTCCCTGTAAACTTTAAGACATCCCTGCAGTCTGTATCCAGAACAACTTCTATGTTCTCATGATCTAACATATGCTCAAACATCGGTGTGAAGCCATCCTTTGGCACACCCTGATATTTGTCCTGAAAATAGCGGTTATCATAAGAGATCAGCACCGGCACTCTTCCTGTCACTTCCGGACTGATCTCTTCCGGCTTCTGTCCCCACTGTTTCATGGTATATTTCAAAAATACATTCTCATAGACATACTGTGCGATCTCACGGATATCCGGATCATCATTCTCACGAAGTTTCATGATCGGCACACGGCTTCCCTCACCGTAAGCTTCGATCAGTTTTTTCTCCAGAAGATCTGCTTTTTCCTTATCATAGACCATGTGCAGCGTATTTAAGTTAAATGGAACCGGGATCAGCTTGTCCCCCACTTTTGCTACCACTTCATGTCCGAAAGGATACCATTCCGTAAATCTCGACAAATATTCATAAACTTCTTCCAGACCTGTATGGAAAATATGTGGACCATACTCATGGATTAAAATGCCATATTCATCCAAAACATCATAACAGTTTCCTCCAATATGGCTTCGTCTCTCAATCACAAGAACTTTCTTTCCGGCTTCCTCTGCCAGTTTTCTGGCACAGGCTGCCCCTGCAATTCCGGCTCCTATCACGATGCAATCGTACATCTTTTATTACCTCTGACTTTCCTTATTATAATTTCAACATTTTCCAAAATATTTCCTGATCGTCTGCAATCCTGTATCCGGACTGCGAAACGGTTGTAGTACTTTCCTATTATACATATTTT